>Ga0255775_1000012_pt1 | contig 201532 bp, 186 predicted proteins | sample 011ome_26_FD_179973 | JGI IMG/M metagenome (GOLD analysis project Ga0255775, IMG submission 179973) | Coastal salt marsh microbial communities from the Groves Creek Marsh, Skidaway Island, Georgia - 011511BT metaG (version 2) | ecosystem: Environmental > Aquatic > Marine > Intertidal zone >...
GCCATCGCGGTAATATCGTCGACCAAAGGCTTATCGCTCAGTCGGTCTTCATGGATGAAAAGCGGCAGCAGGCGCGGGCTTACGGCCTTGAACTCTCCGCGATTCGCGAGGGCGATCAGGTCTCTGCGCCGTGTCGTCTGTTCAGGCGTATCGGCGCGCGCGCCGGTATCCAGCAGGGCGAGGCGCGTCACCCTTTCCGGCGCCGCACGCATGATTTCAAGCGCGACGTAGCCGCCCATCGACAGGCCGGCGAGCGCGAATCTCTCCGGTACGGCATCCAGCGCGCGGGACGCCATGCCGGATATCGTTTCGTCACGGGTCATATCCGCAATAACGATATCGGCGATATCGGACAGCGCGTCCGCCTGCGGTTTCCACAGACGCGGGTCGCAGAGCAGGCCGGGAAGCAGGACAAGCGTTGGTCTGTCGGTCATTCCGGGCTTCCTACTTCAATAATCGGCTGAGTTCCCGGAATTCGTCCGTACCCGCTTTTTCGAGCCACTCGAAAACGATCATCTCCGATGTCACGATCTCCACGCCCGCTTCGCGCAGCCGGATCATCGCCGCGGCATGATTCGCCGCCGAGCGCGACGAGGTTGCATCGGCGACCACGAAACACTGGTATCCCTGCTCCTTAAAGCCGAGAGCGCTCTGCAGGACGCATACATGGGCCTCAATGCCCGCAATAACGATCTGATCTGGCTCCAAAGTGTCTATTTTACCGCGAATTGCGGGATTTTTAGCGGAAGAAAAGTGAATTTTGCTGAAAAACGCGTCTTCAGGCGCCAGTTCCGCCAGCGGCTCCACGGTTGGGCCAAGGCCTTCAGGATACTGTTCCGTCACCACGATCGGCACGTCCAGCACTCCTGCCGCCTTCATCATCAGGCCACAGCCGCTGAGGACGGCACGGGGGGAATCCATCACACTGAGAAGGCGCTGCTGTACATCGACGATCAAAAGACAGGCATTCTCCGCACGCATTAACATAAGCTATTTCCGTTTCTTTTATTAATTCAAAGTATGTGGTATAAGGTTTTGACTTATAAGGGTTCCCGACTAGATCATACACGGTCGTCGCGGGCCATATTTTTTTCAGCTATATGCAAGCAGGTATGAGTTTTTCAGATCTCGGGTTAAGCCCGGAACTCCTCAAGGCGATCGAAGATGCGGGATACGTTGACCCGACGCCTATTCAGGAACAAGCGATCCCCTACGTATTGATGACGAGAGACGTTCTGGGCTGTGCCCAGACCGGCACCGGCAAGACGGCGTCCTTTACGCTGCCGATGATCGAAATACTGTCGAGCGGCCGGGCCAAGGCGAGAATGCCTCGGTCGTTGATTCTCACGCCGACACGGGAACTCGCGGCACAAATCGCCGAGAATTTCGAAATCTACGGCAAATATCACAAGCTGACGATGGCCCTTCTCATCGGCGGTGTTTCGATGGTCGAACAGACCAAGAAACTCGACCGCGGTGTAGACGTGCTGATCGCGACGCCGGGACGCCTGCTCGACCATTTCGAGCGCGGGCGGATCCTGCTGAACGATATCAAGGTGCTCGTCATCGACGAGGCCGACCGGATGCTCGACATGGGCTTTATCCCCGACGTCGAGAAGATCGTCTCTCTGCTGCCCAAAATGCGCCAGACGCTGTTCTTTTCGGCGACAATGGCGCCCGAAATTCGCCGTCTTTCAGACGCGTTCCTGCAGAACCCGAAGGAAATCACCGTTGCGCCGAAATCGCGCCCGGTCACCGAAACGGTCACCCAGGGCATCGCAATCGTAAACCAGCGGGCGAAAAGCGATGTTCTGCGCAAGATCATCGCCAAAGAAGGAATCGAAACCGCGATTATCTTCTGCAACCGCAAACGCGATGTGGATACACTCGGAAAATCGCTGAAAAGCTTCGGCATGAATGCCGCCGCCCTGCATGGCGACATGGACCAGAGCAGCCGAAACGATACGCTTGAGCGGTTCAAGAAAGGCGAAATCAATTTCCTGGTCGCCAGCGATGTGGCGGCCCGTGGTCTCGATATCGACGATCTCCCTGCCGTGTTCAATTACGACGTTCCGATGCAGGCCGAAGACTACATTCACCGCATCGGCCGTACCGGCCGGGCGGGCAGGTCCGGCAAGGCATTTACGCTGGCAACACCGTCGGATGTCGTCTTTCTGGACGCCATTGAAAAGCTGATCGGAAATTCGATTCCGCGGATTGAAGTCGACGGCTACCAGACCGAAGCCCTTGACGAAAATACTGGCCGCAAACGCGGCCGGTCCCGCAGCAAAGGCGGCGGTAACGACAATCCGGGCAGCAAAAGCAAAGAGAATCAAGCCGGGAGCGGTCGCTCGAAGCGGCGCCCCCGTGAAGATCGCCCGTCCCGAGACAGGGAAGCCGCATCCGGATCAGAAGAAAAAGCCTGTGTTGACGTGCCCCGCGCCGATAAATCCGGCGCTGAAAAGTCTGATAAACGGGGCGGACGCGACGCCTCGTCCGAGAAACCGTCCCGCCGCCGGCAAAAGCCGGAGGGCGAGAAGCGCCCCCGGAACCAGAACGACGGCAAGGGTGATCGCGGCGGCAATCGCGAGAAAGAAAAGACCGTTGTCGGCCTTGGGGATCATGTGCCAGCATTCCTTCAGAAACCGGCGCGCCCTTCCTGATCCTTCGCGCGCAGACCTAAAGGAGCATCGGGATGCAGACAATTTTCGTGATGGTGAAATGCGAACTCGGCAAGGCCTATGATGTGGCCGCCGCCGCGGTCGACAATGTCGATAACGTTTCCGAAGTCTATTCAATCTCCGGTCAGCACGACCTGATGATGAAGTGCACGCTGGACGACGATATGGATATCGGCCATTTCGTCACCCGGGAACTCCAGCTGATTGACGGCGTTGCCGACACTTTCACGCTGATTACCTTCAACGCCTTTACCTGACGTCCTCCCCCTCTTTGCGGGTCATATAAAGCGGCTTTGAGCCCTCTATGGCGAGACGCGGTGCGGGGTCGTCAATTTCAGTCAAGGCCTCGGTTTCGGTCATGGTGGCAAGGGACCGCCGCGTCAGATTGACGTAATCCCGGTTGCCGTCAGCCATCCATTGCCGTTCCTGGTCGGTCAGATCCCGCAGAACCCTGGCCGGCGACCCCGCCGCAATCACGCCGGACGGCAGTTCCATTGCGGCCGGCACGAAAGCGAGCGCCGCGATCAGGGTATAATCGTGCACAACGACGCCATCCATCACCACTGCATTCATTCCGACCAGAACACGATCGTGCAGCACGCAGCCATGCAGGACCGCACCATGGCCGATATTGCAGTACTCTCCAAGGTGAACGTCGACGCCCGCGAAACTGTGGGCCGTGCAGTTATCCTGAAAATTGCTCCCGCGGCCCATTGTGAACTGTCCGAAATCGGCGCGGATGGACGCGCCCGGCCCGATATAGCAATCGGGTCCGATAATAACGTCACCGATCAGCACCGCTGTCGGATGAACATAGGAGCTTGGATCGACCACGGGGGTCACACCGTCAATCGAATAGACTTTGACCATGAATAATTATTCCTCCCAAAAGAAAACGGCGGGAAAACCCGCCGCTTGAATAGCTAACCGCCGGTCTGTCCGACTTTAGACGTGAAACGACTCTCCGCAACCGCAGCGGCCCTTTTCATTCGGATTATTGAACACGAAGCCGGATTGCAGCTTGTCTTCGACGTAATCCATTTCAGTGCCGATCAGGAACATGAGCGCCTTTGAATCGACGAACAGGGTCACGCCTTTATCCTCGACCACTTCGTCCAGCGGTTCCTTCTCGAGCGTAAAATCCATCGAGTACGCCATACCAGAACAGCCGCCGGTGCGAACGCCGATACGCAGACCTGTCGCGGGATCAGTCCGGGTCGACATCAGATGTTTTACCCGTTCGGCTGCCGCATCGGTCAGAGACATCAGAGAGTTAGCCATTTAAACACCTATACATTCAAGTAGTTACAGTCAGTTTTTAACGCAGGACATTACATGAAGCCCAGTTCCAGCTTTGCCGCTTCGGACATGTTTCCCGGCGTCCAGGCAGGTTCCCAGGTCAATTCGAGCTCCACCTCGTTGACACCATCGACCAGTTCCACCCGCGATTTCACCTGGCCGGGCAGGATTTCGGCCACCGGGCAATGCGGCGAGGTCAGCGTCATGACCAGGTCCACCTTCCCTTCATCGCCGACATTCACTTCGTAAATAAGCCCGAGGTCGTAAATATTCACTGGAATTTCGGGGTCGTAGCATTCGCAAATCGCCGCAATGACCTCTTCCCGGAGCGCGTCCTTCGACGAAACCGCAGTTTCTTCGCCGGCGCCGTCATCAGCCTTCACGTTCTCAGCCTTCACGTCCTGGGTCTCTGTCGGAATAGTGTCTTCCATAACGTCCCACTTACTCTGTTGTTATCGGGGTATTGCCAGCGCCGTGGAGGGCGGCGCGGAGCGTTTGCCAGGGCAGGGTTGCGCATTTGATCCGGGTCGGGAAGTCGCGCACCCCCATCAAGGCAGAAAGTTCGTCATCATCGGCGAGGTCCGGCGCTTCGTCCCCGGTCAGCCGGGTATTGAAGCGCTCGAACGCCTCTTCGGCCTCGTCGAGAGTCTTCCCGATCAGGATTTCCGTCATCATCGAGGCAGAAGCGACCGAAATAGCGCACCCACGCGCGTCGAAACGGACATCTGAAATCCGGTCGCCGTCGAGCTTTACATAGACCTTTATACGATCGCCGCAGAGCGGGTTATTGCCCTGGGCTTCGGCGGTCGCGTCTTCCAGCACGCCGGCATTCTTCGGCTTCCGGCTGTGTTCCAGGATAATCTCCTGATAGAGGTCGCTCAGATTCGTGCTCACGCGAACATCTCCTGAACCCGTTTGATGCCCGTGACCAACGCATCCACTTCTTCGCGGGTATTGTAGAGCCCGAAAGAGGCGCGCACGGTAGCCGCCAGGTCAAACCGGTCCATTACCGGCTGCGCGCAATGGTGCCCGGTCCGCACCGCAATCCCGTCGTGATCAAGGATAGTCCCGACATCGTGGGGATGAACGGTCTGAATGTTGAAAGACAGAATGGCCGCCTTCTCTGCCGCCGTGCCCACAATATCGACTGTGTTCATCGCCGAAAGCTGCTCTGTCGCATAGGTCAGCAGATCGTGCTCATGCGCCGCAATCGCGTCAAAACCGATCCCGTTGAGATAGTCGATAGCAGTGCCAAGGGCGATGATGCCTGCGATATGCGGGGTTCCTGCTTCGAACTTGAACGGCAGTTCCGCATAAGTCGTCTTCTCGAACGTCACGCGGTCGATCATTTCGCCCCCGCCCTGATAGGGCGGCATGGCCTCCAGAAGAGCCTGCTTGCCGTACAGGACGCCGATTCCGCTTGGCCCGTATAGTTTGTGTCCCGAAAAGACGTAGAAATCGACGTCCAGCGCCTGCACATCCACCGGAATATGCGGCACCGCCTGGCACCCATCCAGCAATACGGCCGCGCCCTGCGCTTTTGCGAGGCGGATCACCTCTTTCACCGGCACAACGGTGCCCAGCGCATTGGAGACATGCGTTACCGCTACCATCCTTGTCCGCGGCGAGAGCAGTTTTTCGTATTCGTCCACCAGGAATTCGCCGGCATCGTCGATCGGAACGACCTTGATGACCGCACCGGTCTGTTCCGCAATCATCTGCCAGGGGACAATGTTCGAATGATGCTCCAACACGGACAGGATAATCTCGTCCCCTGCCTTCAGGTTTGCCCTGCCCCAGCTCGACGCGACAAGATTGATCCCCTCGGTCGCCCCGCGCACGAAGATGATTTCCTTCTCGTCGGCGGCGTTGAGAAACGTCTGCGCCTTGACCCTGGCCGCTTCCATCGCGTCGGTTGCCATCTGGCTCATATAATGCACACCGCGGTGCACATTCGCGTATTCAGTCTCGTAGGTCCTCGAAATCCGGTCGATCACCGCAGAAGGCTTTTGCGCACTCGCCCCGTTATCGAGATACACGAGGGGTTTGCCACGCACCTGTTCCGACAGGATCGGGAAATCAGCCCGGATACGGTCGATCGGGTATGTGCCGTTCCCGCTCATTGCGCCTCTGCCATCCAGTCTGTAATCGCAGTTTCGATATGATCCCGAACGACGCCGTCGGCGATATCTTCAAGAATTTCGCCCACAAACGCCTGAATCAACAGCGCCTTCGCCTGTTCCGGCGGAATGCCGCGACTCTCAAGATAGAACATCGATGCCTTGTCGAGGTCCCCGACAGTGGCGCCATGAGCGCATTTCACGTCATCTGCGAAAATCCGGAGCTCGGGCTTCGTATCGGCCTGCGCGCCCGAAGACAGCAGAAGATTACGGTTCGACTGGCTGGAATCCGTTTTCTGCGCCTCCTTGCGGACAATTACACCGCCCTGGAAGACTGAATGCGCATTCCCGTCGAGAACGTTCCGGAAAACCTGGTCGCTTCTCGTATGGGGTACGCTGTGGTCCGCCTCTGTCGTGCTGTCGGCATGTTGACGGCCGCGCAGCAGGGAACCGCCGGCGAGCACGCATTCTGCGCCCTCGCCTTCGAACGCAACCTTCATTTCGTTTCGCGACAGCATACCGCCGACGGTGAGGGCGACGGATGAAAACCGCGCATCCCGATCAAGACGGACCTGAGTCAGCGCCGTATGATAAGCACCGACGGATTCAGACTGGCGCTTCAAATGGCGGATCGACGCATTCCTGCCGACGCGAATTTCCGTAACCGCGTTCGTCCAGTAGCCTGCGCCCGCAGCACCGGCAAACGTTTCCACCACGGTCGCCTCGCTGTTATCGCCCGCAACCACCAGGGTCCGTGGATGCAGCGCGAGCGCCGTATCGCCGCTATCGACGATGTGAACGACCTGCACGGGGCGCTCCAGCACCGTTCCGGCGGCAAGGCGCAATACCAGACCGTCCCGCATGAAAGCCGTATTCAGGGCGACGAGCGGCGCCCCTTCGTCGGGCGCAATCTGCGCAAGCTGTTTTTCAAGCTCCGGATCGGTTTCATCGATAGCCTCCGACAGCGCCGAGACAGTCACCCCGTCCGACGGTGCGCCGATGGAGGAATGAACAGGATCGACACGCCCATTCACGATCACAATGCGGTCGCAGCCGTCGATAAACAGGCCCGACCACGCATCGACATCCGGCGTCGCTATCTCGGCGAGCGGGTCGAACGCCCCGCGGGCCAGGCGATTGAGATTTGTGTATTTCCAGGATTCCAGACGCTGCGTCGGGAATCCGGCCGTCGCGAAACTATGGATCGCCCCTTCCCGCGCATTGGCGAGCCAGGTCCCGGGCAGGCCATTCTTGGCCTGCTCGAAACTCTCGACGATGCGCGCGGTATTTTCGTTCGTGGTCATGATTTCCTGCTGTCCTATGCCGCGGCCGACGCGTCCTCGTCGATCCCGAACTTTGCGTAGCCTTCTTTTTCAAGCTCAAGCGCGAGTTCCTTGCCACCGCTGGCGACAAACTTTCCGCCCGCGAGTACATGGATGAAGTCGGGGACAATGTGGTCGAGCAAACGCTGGTAATGGGTAATCACGATCATCGAACGTTCCGGCGAGCGAAGCTTGTTCACGCCTTCGGAAACGATGCGCAGGGCGTCGATATCGAGCCCTGAATCGGTTTCGTCCAGAATGGCCAACGACGGCTCGAGCATGGCCATCTGGAAAATTTCGTTGCGTTTCTTTTCGCCGCCCGAAAACCCGACATTTACCGGACGTTTCAGCAGTTCGTCCTTCATCTCCAGAATATTGCCCTGTTCGCGGGCGAATTTGAGGAAATTGATCGCATCGAGCTCGTCCTGGCCACGCGCCTTGCGCACGGCGTTCACAGCCGTTTTCAGGAAGGTCAGGTTCGACACGCCGGGAATTTCGACCGGATACTGGAAGGCCAGGTATATGCCCGCACCGGCACGCTCGTGCGGCTCCATATCGAGGACGTTCTGCCCCTTGAAGATGATTTCGCCCTCTGTGACGTCATAGCCTTCGCGGCCCGACAGAACGTAGGAAAGCGTACTTTTACCGGAGCCGTTCGGCCCCATGATTGCGTGAATTTCACCCTTGCCGACTTCAAGGTCGATCCCTTTCAGGATCTCCTTGCCGCCAACGGATGCGTGAAGGTTTTTGATAGATAGAAAGCTCATGTCCGTTCCTTATCCCACGCTGCCTTCGAGCGTCACGCCCAGCAGCTTTTGCGCTTCAACCGCGAATTCCATCGGCAGTTCCTTGAGAACCTCCTTGCAGAATCCGTTGACGATCAGCGACACCGCCGCTTCGGGGTCAAGCCCGCGCTGCTGGCAGTAAAACAGCTGATCCTCGCTGATTTTCGATGTCGTTGCCTCATGCTCCACCTGGGTGCCGGGGTTCGACACCTCGATATACGGCACCGTGTGCGCTCCGCACTGATCCCCGATGAGCAGGGAATCGCATTGTGTGTAGTTTCGCGCGCCGTCCGCGCCCGCCATCGCCTTGACCAGCCCGCGATAGGTATTCTGGCCGTGACCGGCGGAAATCCCCTTCGAAATGATCGTGCTTTTTGTGTTCTTGCCCACATGGATCATCTTCGTGCCTGTATCGGCCTGCTGGTAATTATTGGTAATCGCCACCGAATAGAATTCGCCGGTGGAATTATCGCCCTCAAGAATACAGCTCGGATACTTCCAGGTGACGGCCGAACCGGTTTCCACTTGCGTCCACGAAATCTTGGAGTTCTTTCCGCGGCAGATACCGCGCTTGGTCACGAAATTATAGATCCCGCCCTTGCCGTCCTCATCGCCCGGATACCAGTTCTGGACGGTCGAATACTTGATCTCCGCATCGTCCATCGCGATCAGTTCCACCACGGCCGCATGAAGCTGGTTCTCATCGCGCATCGGCGCCGTGCAGCCTTCGAGATAACTGACGTAACTGCCTTCGTCGGCAATGATCAGCGTGCGTTCGAACTGCCCGGTGTTGGCGGCATTGATCCGGAAATACGTACTCAGTTCCATCGGGCAGCGAACACCCTTCGGCACGTAGACGAACGTCCCGTCGCTGAAGACCGCAGAGTTCAGCGTCGCGTAGAAATTGTCCGCATACGGAACGACGGATCCGAGATACTTCTTCACCAGTTCGGGATGGGTCTTTACGGCCTCCGAGATCGGGCAGAACACAACGCCGGCCTCGGTAAGCTTCTCCTTGAACGTTGTCGCAACGGATACGCTGTCGAACACGGCATCGACCGCGACACCCGCGAGGATCGCCTGCTCCGCCAGCGGAATACCCAGTTTCTCGTAGGTTTCCAGAAGCTTCGGGTCTACCTCGTCCAGGCTTTGCGGCTTGTCTTCATCGCGCTTGGGCGCGGCGTAGTAAAAAGCATCCTGAAAATCGATTTCAGGGTAATTCACAAAGGCCCATTTCGGTTCCTTCATGGTCAGCCAGTGGCGATAGGCAACCAGCCGCCATTCGAGCAGCCATTCGGGCTCACCCTTTTTGGCCGAAATATACCTGACGATATCCTCGTTCAGGCCTTTCGGCGCGAATTCGGATTCAATGTCTGTAACAAAACCGTACTTGTAATCCTTTTTGGCAGCATCTTCGAATACGGTCGCGGTTTCTGCCGGGGGGGTCATCTTCGTCTCCCTAAACGCTTGCAGCGACTGCGACGGGTGCAGGCTGCGTGATTGTTGTTTGAACTACAGGGCGCGCCATTTCGGCCAGCGAAACACGATCAAGCGCTTCGACAAGCGCGTTGTTTATCTGCCGCCAGTTCGTGCGCGTGGGGCACAAGGCCTCAATTTCGCAAACAGCGCCATCCGCCGTCATGCATTCGGTCAGCGCGATCGGACCGTCCAGAGCCGAGACGATATCAGAGACCGAGATATCGTCAGCTGCCAGTGACAGTGTGTAACCTCCGTTGGAACCGCGCTGTGAGTCGAGCAGACCCGCCCGCGACAACTGCTTGAGCAGCTTGCTTACCGTCGGCCCTGGCAAACCGGTCGACTCGGTCAGTTCGGATGCAGTTGTGACCTGTTCGCCCGCCCGGGCAAGCTGAACCATCAGGATCACGCCGTAATCTGCCATTCTGCTCAATTTAATCATAGGATTTCAAATCTTTAACTGAATTCGAACCAGATCGGTACTATTCGAAAAATAGGGCATTGGCGGAGCCTGTCAACCCGATACGGAAAATTAAAAGGATTGAATTGGTCCTGTATCTGAAATCACTAAACTGAGCCTTGGATTCGATACGCTCCGCAAAAGCCTCATGAACCGCCCGCGACACCCTCGTGATCGAAAGCGCGACCTGAAACAGATGTCTTAAATTTTTACGATGTGTCGGATTTTTTTACAAATCTGCAGAAAAAAGTGCGGTCAATGCCCGAAAGCCAAGCTTATCGGGCAGTTTCGAAAATTGGCATGAAAATTGCATATATCGTGAGCGTTGCGCTTAAAGACAGAAGACTGGAACAATTTGTGTCGTTTTCAGGTTTCGGAAAGACACGCTGTATCAGAATCGAGATGTTTCAGACGTCGACGGCGCGTAGAAGTAGCAAGGGTTAATACGATGAAAAAATTTCTCGCAATTTACGTCTTCGCCGTTCTGGCGGTCGCGTTGGGTGCGACAACCTCCAGGGCGGGGACTATCGCCCACTGGATGTTCGAAGAAGCCCCACCCGGGACAATTGCCAGCGGCCCGAATTCTGTCATCGACAGCTCCGTCAACGCTCTCCATGGTACGGCACTGGGCGGACCGGTTTATCAGGGTGGCCTGGTCAGCGGGACCGGAACCACCGGTCTGAGCTTTGACGGTGTAAACGATACCGTTCGGGTCGTCAGCGGCTCCACCGGTCCACTCGCACTTACCGGTGATTTCACGATCGAGCTTGGCATGAATGTTGCCCCCTCAAGTTCGGATGGCTTCGGCGTGTTTTATGGAGACAGCCAGGGCGGCCTGGACCCCTATTGGTTTTCCGTTAACAACAATGGAAAACTGACCTTCCAGATTTACGGCGGATCCAGCGGAACCCAGTTCCTCTCCACCGGTGACGGCGCCATTGATCTTGGCGTGACCACACAGGTAGCGGCCGTGTTTGACTACGACGATATCGATGGTTCCGACAATATCATGAGCATCTATGTCGATCGCATACTCGTTGCCAGCGTCAACGCGGGTGCGACAACACCCTTCTACGGCGATACGGTCAGCGACTTCTGGATCGGTTCCGTCGATAATCAAGGCGGTTATTTCACCGGCGCTCTGACCGATGTGAAAATTTCCAATGCGGCACTGACGTCCAGCGAAATGATGCTGGTACCGGAACCCGGCATGATGGCGATATTCGGGCTCGGCCTCCTGGCACTTGGACTGAGCCGCCGCAAGCGCACTTAAGCACACGCGCCTCCCCTTGCTGTAAAAACGGCGGCCTCCGGATTTTCCGGGGCCGCCGTTTTTCGTTTCAGCTTGGAACAAACTTTTCCGCATGAATGAGCGACGAATCGTGCCCCTGACCCGTTAGCCAGGCTTCTGCGGCGTCGATCATGGGCGGCGGGCCGCACAGATAGATCTCGCAATCGCCCGCATTCAGGATTTCCGTCCGCAACAACCCCGTCACGTGCCCCGTGGCTCCTTCCCAGCCTTCGGACGGATCGACGACGCAAAGCTCTGTCGTGATATCGAGCCCCTGCTCCGCATACGCCGCAAGCTGATCGAAGCCAAAAAGCTCATCGGCCGTATTGGCGCCATACAGAAGGTGGATTGGATGATCCGTCTCGTCATTCGCGACGAGCGTATCGAGCATACTCAGCATCGGAGCAAGCCCGGTGCCGCCTGCCACCATCACAATCGGACGGACCACCGGCCGCAGGTAGAAACGCCCGAACGGTCCGGTCACGGTCATTTCATCGCCCGGCTGCGCGCGCTGCGACAGGTAATCGCTCATCGCGCCCTGTTCGAGGATCTTGATATAGAAAGTGTATTTATCGCTCTCGAAAGCCGCATTGGCGAACGAATAGGAACGCTGTTCCGATGTTCCGGGAACCGACAGATGCACGTACTGGCCCGGAATAAAGGAAATCGGCGGCACCGCGCCGTCGGGCTCCACCACCAGCTTCGCCACCGTCGACGAGATCATCTCGACCTCTGCGATGCGCGCCACCCGGCTGTCGGGCTTCGATTTCAGCGCGACCCGGGATTCATAGGGAAATTCGATGACGCAATCAGACTTCACGTGCATCTGACAGGTCAGAACTTCCCGCCGGTCGAATTCTTCCTGCGTCAGGGCTTCTTCCGTGTATTCGTCAAGCTCGTAGGAGCCGCTGGTACACACTCCCTTGCAGGTCGCACAGGCGCCCTCCAGGCAATCGGTCAGAATGCGGACCTTGTTCTTCAGGGCGGCAAAATAGAGATTATCGTCTTCGCTCGCATCGAATTTGACGATGCGTCCGTCTTCGAAGACGAATGTTACTGCATGCGTCGTCATATTCTATCCTTCAGGAACGAGCAGCGGCTTTACCGCCTCGCCCCGGCGAATGAGTTCAAAACCCTCTGCGGCTTCGGATAGCGGCAGGATATGGCTCTGGATGGGTTTCAGATCGACCGCCCCCGAATACACAAGCTCGGTCGATCGCTGCCATGTATCCCAGATCCGGCGGCCATGGATATTCACCATCCGCGGGCATTTCAGCAGCCACCAGGTAAAATCAACGGGGATCGCCCTCGGCGGTGCACCGACCAGCCGGAAATCGCCCCCCTTGCACAGACTGTCGAAAACCGCGCGGAACCCGGGCTCCGAGCCGGAGAACTCGATACCGACATCGGCGCCCTCGCCGCCCGTCATGTCACGGACGATATCGGCGACGTTCTCTTCATCTGCCTTGATCGCACGATCTGCGCCCATGATCTCTGCCGTCTTCAGACGCAACGGATTGAGATCCGCTGCAATCACCCGCGACGCGCCAAGGGCACGCGCGACCGCCACGGCCATCAGACCGATCGGCCCGCAGCCGTTGATCAGAACGGTCTGCCCGGATACGCCCGAGCCTTCGAGACAGGCATGAACCCCGATTCCGAAAGGCTCCAGCATCGCAGCGGTTTCGTGGGGCAGGTCCTTCGGGTTCTTCCAGGCAATCAGCGCCGGCACGGTAACGTAATCCGCGAATGCGCCGTCGATATCGATACCGGGATAGGTCGTGTTGTTGCACAGATGCGCATTCCCGAGCCTGCATGGCCGGCAGGTACCGCAGAAAATATGACTTTCCAGGCTGACATGATCGCCAAGCGCGACGTTCGTCACCCCTTCCCCGACCTGGTCGACAATACCGCTGACTTCGTGGCCCAGAACCCGGGGCAGCTGCATGCGGCGCGCCATGCGCGGCGCCCAGTTGAAAATCTGCATGTCGGTGCCGCAGATACCGGCCGCGCCGACCTTCAGGCGGATTTCACCGGGCCCGGCATCGCGCGGCTCCCAGTTGCGAACCGCAACGCCGCCGCCCTCGACGGGCTCGGTTTTACAAAGTGCGAGCATTACAGGTGATACACATCGATCGGACCTTCGAGGCGGTCGTCGATGAAAGTAATCTTCTTCCGGGTAATTTTGAGCTCTCCATCGACACGGCGCATGCTGAAATCGTACAGACTGGCACGCGTCAGCCCGCCTTTCTTGCCGTAGGTATGAATGATGCAGTTTGCGGTGGCTTTGACCTCATCGCCGTTTTCGCTCTCGACAAGGACATTGCCGACGACGTGAACCGTACGGTCGAGCGGCACGGACGCATAGGAATCCCGGGACTCGATCCGGAAAACGCGGTCTTCCAGTCCACCGCGGTTGCGCAGGTAAATCAGGTTCAGGTTAAGTTCCGGATCATCCGTGGTCTCTTCCTCGTTCGCCCAGGACGGCACCCAGTAAATGGCATCCTCGGTATAAAGATCGATCCAGTCGTCCCATTCGCGGCGGTCCAGCAGCGTCGATTCCCGATAGATCAGGTTTGTTACTTCTTGTTGTAGATCGCTCATCGCGGTCAATTCTCCTCCAGCATTTTCAACCACTGCCGGTAAAAGCCGTGGTAGTGAACTTCATGATCCCAGTTCTCGGTGCATGCCGGCGGATTGAAGCCAAGCTCCGCCGCTGCCTTGTCCGGCCCGTAAATGATACTGTCGATACCGCGCGTGAATTCATTCCACTTGGCGCCGGTCGCAAGCGAGCCTTCCTGGGTGTCTTCCAATGCGGCAAGATCGTCGGACGTCGCCATGCCCGCGGTAAGATAAAAATCCTCGAACTTTCTCAGCCGCCCGGCCCGCGCCGTCGCGCTCTCTCCCTTCGGCGCGATGCAATAAACCGTCACATCCATGCGCTCTGCCGAGAGAGGCTTCATCACCCGGATCTGCGTTGACGGGTTATCCATCAGCATCACGTTGGGGAAAATATAGAGATTCCGTCCCTTGGTCAGAATCCATTCGACCTGGGCCGGGGTAAGGTCTCTTTCGAGCCGTTCCTTCTGTTCCCAGATCGGACGAACTTCAGGCGTCGTATGCTGCGCCCAGACCGCCATATGCCCGTTGCCGAGATCGTAACACCCCGTCGGCACGCCGCCGCCAATGCGCCCGGCTTCCGTCTTCTTTATACCGGTATATTCCCCCTTGCTCTCGCGCGCCGCGATCGTATGCGCGAAAACGCGGTGCACCGTCGAGACGTGATAGCCGTCGACGCTGTTTTCCGCCTGAAATTTCCAGTTGCCGTCGATCGTATAGGTCGACGAGCCCGGCACAACCTCGAGCCCTTCGGTGGACTGCGCCACCATCAGGTCTATCCACGGCTTTGCCTCGCCGAGCCAGTCTTCAAGAGACGAGACATCCGGGTTTAGGCTGCCGAAAACGAACCCTTTATAGCTCTCCAGCCGCGCGATTTCCCGCAGGTCGAACGTACTCTTGTCCGTATCCGGCTCTTCGTTCTTGATGCCGATACAGCCGCCATCGCACTTGTAGCTCCAACCGTGGAAACGGCAGGTCAGTGTTTTCGCATTGCCGCGCCGGAAGGGTGTCAGAATGGCTGCGCGATGCGAGCAGGCGTTGATAAAGCATTTGAGCGAGCCGTCTTCCTGACGGTGGACATAAACCGGCTGCCTGCCGATCTCCGTCCAGAAATAGTCTCCGTGCTTTTCCACCTGGTTTTCGTGGCAGAGAAAGACCCAGCATTTCTCGAAGATCTTGTGTATCTCCTGCTCGAACAACGCCTCGTCCGTGTAGACCGACCGGTCCACCCGGAACATGCCTTCGTCGATCCGGTCGTCAACAAGCGCCGAGACGCCTTTCTTGACAATACTGCCGTCCATTGTGGCCTCCTTACGACCCTGATACCTGATCCCGCCAGCGGCGGTAAAAACTGTAATAGAGCGTTTCGTGATCCCAGCTCGAATTGCTGGTCTCCGGATTGAAACCGCCTTCTTTGGCGACATCGTCCGGCCCGTGCATCAACGTGCCCAGCCCGCGGTGGAATTCGCCCCAGCGCGCTACGCGGCCATGGCTCCCATCATGCGTGGCTTCCAGCGCCATCACGTCGTCCGACGTCGCCATGCCGCTTGCCATGAAGAAATCCTCGAACTTGCGGAGCCGCGCATATCGGGCCTCGCGGCTTTCCTCCGACGGGGCCAGGCAATAAATCGTCACTTCGGTCTCGTCCGCGGAAATCGGTCGGAATGTGCGTATCTGGGTGGCCGCGAAATCGTTGATCATCAGCGACGGGAAGACGATCAGGTTCCGGCCGCGCCGCAGCATCCAGTTCACCTTGCCGGTTGGATAATCCCGTTCCAGCCGGTCCTCCGCTTCCGACAGCGGCGATGTGGACAGCGGATCGCGGTCCGCCCAGATCACCATGTGTCCCTGTCCCAGGTCATAGCAGCCATTGCGCACGGTTTTCTTCGCCAGACGGCCGGTTTCGGTCTTCATCATGCCTTCGTAGCCCTCGCGGGCTTCGCGCTGTTTCACCGTGCTTGCGAAAATGCGGTGGACCGTACTGGTGTGATAGCCGTCGACCGCATTCTCGGCCGATGCCTTCCAGTTGCCGGCGATCACGTATTTCTGCGACCCGGGGAGGACTTCGAGTCCCGCGGCAGACTGATCGGCGACGAAATCGATAAAAGCCTTCGATTCACCGAGAAAATTTTCAAGCGTATCGACATCCGCCGACAGGCTGCCGAATACAAACCCCTTGTAGCTGGCGATACCGCCGATTTCGGTCAGGTCGTAAGTGCTGCGATCGAACGCCTCGCCATAACCGGTTTCCTCGTCCTTTATGCGGATGCAGGCACCGTCGCATTTATAGGTCCAGCCATGGAACCTGCAGGTGAGCGTCTTCGCGTTGCCGTGTTGCAACGGCGTCAGGATCGCGCCCCGATGCGAACACGCATTCAGGAATCCTTTAAGGCTGCCATCTTCCTGGCGATGCACGAAAACCGGCTGACGTCCGATATGGGCCGCAAAATAGTCGCCCGGTTTCTTCACCTGGCTTTCGTGGCACAGGAAAATCCAGTCGGCTTCGAAAATGTTCCTGATTTCTGCCTCGAACAGCTCCTGGTCGAGATAGATCCGGCGGTCGACGCGAAACACATGGTCTTCCGGGCGATCGTCAATCAAATCACTTACCCCCGTGCGGGTGACCAGACCATCCATTGTCTCTCTCCTTATTCCGCGGCCGATGCGATGACGGCACCATAGCCGAGGGCGCGGGAAATATCCTCAGAAGCTGCCCGCACACGTTTGATACAGTCATTGCGCCGATTGTCCGACAACCGCACCTCCGGCCCGAAGACACAAACACTGCCCTTGACGGCGCCGGTACGGTCGAACACGGGCGCTGCAACCGCGACGGCGCCCTCGATGATCTCACCCATCGACACCCGCACGCCGGTGCGGCGAACGTCTTCGAACTCGGGATCGGATGATGCCGGTTCGGTGAAGGCAAGCATCGCCTTGCCCGACGCGCCGGTCTCGAGATCTTCCATAGAGCCGACGCCCCGCGTGAAGGTAAGCGCCTGCGAACTCTGAAGTTCCTCGATACAGATTTTTTTGCCGTTCTCCGCGGCAACGAACAGGGCAACGGTCTCCCCGGTCTCTTTCCACAACCGGGTGAGGATCGGGCGCGCGGCACGGAGAAAATCGTCCTGCCCGATCCAGTTCGCGCCGAGGCGGCTTGCCTCATGCCCAAGTTCGAACCGCTGCGGATCGCCAAAGGAGCGGATGACCCCTTTACCGGCAAGCGTTGCCAGAATCCGGTAAAGCGTCGGGCGGCTGAGCCCTGTGCGCTTCTGCAGGTCGGTCACGCTGAGTTGCGGTGTCTCATGATCGAAACACGACAATACGTCGATCGCCCGCTCGATAGAGCGGATGGTCTTGGATGTATCGTCATTGGTCGAATCAGGCATTCATGTACGCTATGTGGACACTGTGTACACTAACGATACAAAGCCGCCAAGAACGAGTCAACCGATCCGGTCAGACCGTATGCCGCCCGGGGCCGAAGTCCTGCATGACCGTGTTATGCGCAATCCGCGTCTGGCGGGTCGATGGCGGCGTATTGCGGGACCGCCCGACATAGCGTGGAATACCATCGGTGAACGCCGCCGCCACCGCCGGATAGTCACCGTGCTTGATCGCATCCAGCGCTGTCTTTGCACTGCTGCCGAGCGGGGCATCCAGCAGAATAACATCCGCCGCCCTGCCCCGTTTGATGAACCCGGTATTGATCTTATAAACATTCGCATTGTTGCCGGTCGCTGCCGCCAGCATCATCTCCGGCGAGTGCTTTGATAGGCACGCCATTTCAACGACCGTCTTGATCATGCCGAGCGGCATGACACCGGTGCCGGTCGGCGTATCGGTCGCAAAGATCAAACGATCGAACGCATCGGCTTCGATCGCCATGTCGAGACACATGAGCGCCGTGCGGATGTTACCCGCCTGGCAGATCTGCAGCGCGATCTTGCTCTCGTTGATGATCCGCGGGAAATCGGCGTCGGGCATCGCGACCGGGCCGCCATTGATATGGAACGACACATCCGGCTGCATGTGCAGCAGATGATCTCCGGTGATCGGAGAGGAATCCGGAATCGAGGCACCGCCCGTATGCACGTTCACGATCATGCCGGCTTTCTGCGCCATCTTTACATACGGCTTGTAATCGAACGGCGACTTGAACTTCCCGAAGCCGGCCTTGGCGAGCCACACACCCTGCCGCGCCGCTTCATCGAAATGTTTCTGGGTCAGCCCAGGTTCTAGGATGACCGCACCCGCGTGGACATGCATCCCGCCCGGCGAATAATTGTCGAAGCTTTTCTTCGCAGCGACCGCCAGCGCGACCACACCATCGGGATCGCTCGGCCGGCCAGGTACATGAACTTCACTGGCAGAAATCGACGTCGTGATGCCACCATGAAGGTAGCTTTCGAGAAATCCGATCGTGCGCTGGCGCGGCGTGTAATCCGCGAAGGCCACGTGCACCTGGGAATCGATCAGACCCGGCGCCGCCGTCATCCCGTCTGCATCCAGAACGAAATCGCAGGACTCGAACTCTTTGGCCGAGATCGTGCCGACCTTGGTGATCTTGCCATTGTTCATCAAAATGGAATCGCCCTTCGCAAAAGGCTTGCGCCAATCGCCGCTGACGATGGTCTTGATATTCACGATCGCGGTTTTCATGTCCGGTTTCCTTGCGTTCAGGTCGTCTTATCTGAGCCCGTCTTCGCCGACGATCTCGTCCTTGCTGGGACCGCCGACACGGTGATTTAGCCTGCCCCGGTTCGCGAAGCAGCAAATAATGCAGATCTCGTCTTCGAGCGGCGCATCGGGCACCATGATGGTCATGCCGTCATAATGCGACCGAACGAACAGCGCGTCCTTGTGGGCGAGCGGAATATCCACCTGCTCGCCGGGCCGCGCGCGTTTCGTGATCGACGAGATCCACGCCTTCCCGCCACCGACCGCATCGCGGAGAACATTGCCGTACACCGTCGTCAGACAGGCAACGCCGTGCTCCTGCTCGCCCGCGGTACCGATCAACGCCGCCTTGCCGTAGGAATCGACGCTATAGGGTTTCATCTGTTCGGCGCCCATGGTGGCAATCTTTTCGCCGAGCGCGATGCTGGCCTCCGTCAGATCGCTGAGGTCTTCGACATAGCCTTTGCCGGCATGCGGATTCCTGATGACGGCCACGACGGCCACCTTGCGCAGCGGCTCATCCCTGACCTGCCCCATATCATGCAGGGTTTCTTCGATAACCGTGTAGAGACGGCGGATTTCCATTGTGACGTTCCCCAGAAATTCTTCTTTTGTATACTAAGTATACAATCTTAAGAGCCGGTCCCGAGAATGGCAAACCCCATGCCGCATCCCGTCCCCGCTGGTGTCCTGTAACAGGGAATGTAGTCGTGCCAGACAGGGGAAAGCCCGGCGCAGGCCCCCGCGACCACGATCCAGTTGCGAATTTCCGAATTGCCCGAATTCAGCCTGACCCTGGGAATGCCCCGCAGCGCCTCGCCATCCCGGCTGAGGAAAGCATCCATAACGTGGCGGTCGAAATCCGGATCAACCGTGAAATGGCTGAGCCCGCCCGAGGCGACGAACGCCACTGTAATATCCTCCGGCCAGGCCCGGACAGCATCGGCAAGCGCCTCTCCAAGCGCGAAGCATCTCGCCGGCGTCGGCTGGTTCGGCGGGAAATAGGTATTGAGCATCACCGGCACGATCGGTATCGCATGACCGTTCATCAGGCGGTGATGGACGAAACCGTAGGCATGCCCCTCGCCCGAGGGCCGCGGCAGCTTTTCGGAATGACTGATGTCGAAGCCTGCATCGACAAGCGATACGGTCAGGTGGCGGGCGAACGCGGCTGCCACGGGATAGTCCCGCGGCGCCTCCGCCTGGTGATACTGCGACCGGGCGCGTTTCCAGTACTCGGGCGCGGTCGCAGGCAGTGGCGACACCCCGTTCTCGATGGTCTCTCCGGAGTAAATCAGAATGGCAGGCTGATTATCGGTCAGGAACTGTTCGTGCTGATCGTCGCCGATGATGACGACCACGTCCGGATTGACGGCCGCCAGATGCCCCGCAAGACGGGCAATCCCGGTCTGGCACGCCCGGAACTTGCTGCCGACGGCGTCAGGTGTGAGCTCATCGGCAATCGCAGGATCGGCCTGCTCAAGCAATGCCTGATAGGTTATCTGCACGCCCGCCCTGTCGAGATGCGCCTTGCTGTTGATATCGCGATCGGCGTGTTTGAGGAAATCGTCCACCGGACTGCCAAGCATCGGTCCATGCGATGAACCCAGCCCGAGAACGATTTCCGCCATCCGAGGTGTCTCCTAGAATTTCCTGCCGTCGATATCGTATCCTGACAATGCATAATCGACGAGGTCCGTGCCCTTCGACCAGTCATAGGTCCGATGGGCATGGGTTTTGACGATGAACGGCGCACCGGCATAAAATTTTTCATACTGTTCATGCCGTCCGGCGAACTCGGAACCGATCAGATCCCAGGCGAGTTTCATCAGTTTGATGCGCTCTTCGCCCTCGACACCGGGAGATTGGACGTACTTCGTGACGTAGTCGCGGATTTCCGGGTTTTTCAGGTCTTCGGTGGACGAGGGCAACTGGATCAGCCCGCCGCCGCAAAGTTCGCGCACGATATCGAGCATCTTCGGATTGATTTCGGACTGCAGGTTCATGTTCGCATAGAGGTGCGACTGGCTCGGCAGAACGTATCCGTTATCATTGGTCCAGCAATCCGCTTCCTGCGCGTAGACCAGACCTTCATACATCGCCGCATAGGTGGCGAGCTTCCCGAGTTCTCCGACCACCGGCGGAATATTGCCGATCCCGTTCATGTCCGTGATCTTCTTCGCAAGCCCCAGGAGGAATCGCAGCTTCACCATGTAACGAATTTGCGCCTGGCTGTTTCCCATGATATGGGCAGGTGCCTCAAACCACTGAGCACGGGCGACGTCGACGTTCTTGTAGACGAAGACCCGCTCCCACGGCACGAAAACATCATCGTAAACCAGCAGCGAGTCCGTCTCGTCGAAGCGCGACGCAAGCGGATAGTCATACACACTGTTGGCTGCCCATGCGTAGGACCGGCGCGAGAAGATCTTTACACCGGGCGCATTGCTGGGCACCGCAATTGATATGGCGTAATTCTCGTCGCCCTGACGCATCGGGTGAATGGTGCTCAGCTGAACGAAATCGGCAATCGCCGTCCCGGTACCAAGCATCTGCGCGCCCCGGATAATGACGCCGTCGTCGCGTTCGTCCACGATCCCGGCATAAAGGTCCGACGGTTCCTGGAGATGCGCAGGTTTGGAGCGGTCGATCTGAGGCGGCACGATCGTGTAGGTAATGTACTGATCGTAGTCGCGGCAGAATTCATAGAACTTGACCATGTTGTCGGCGAACTGCTGACCGCCGCGCGCGAGCACCTCCGGCGCCATTGCATACCCGGCAAAAAACCCGGCCACGTGATCAGGACTGCGCCCCATCAGGCCCATCGTCATGCCCGCCGTTTTCGTCAACGCCTTGCGTCGCAGGACCAGTTCTTCCCGGGAGCGCGGGGTGGCCCAATGGCGGTTGACACGATCGCCGGTTACCGGCGATTCGTAGGTCATCTCCTCGGCGTTCTCCGGATCGGATGCCATATCGAAAATGTTGGAGATCGACTGCACGGCGCCGCGGAAAGCGGGATGGGTCGTAACATCGCTGATGATTTCGCCATTATGAACGACGTGGCGTCCGTCATCCCGGATTCCTTCGACATACTGCGCCCCGGTGCGAACACCGGTGCCGTAGGCTTCGCCCTTGCAAAACCCGATACAGCCGCAAACCGGCTGTTTTCCGCAATCTACATGAAGTGCTTCCGCTTTCGTCGCCATGGTCGTTCCTTCTACAATGCGTTCATCAATACTAGCGTACGGCGGCGGGTCCGAAAACCGTCAACCAACCTGCCAACAGGATACGAAAGTTTGCTCCTGACGGACCGCCAATATAGGATTTCCTTAGATACCAAAGCAAAGAGATAAAGGCTAACCAATAGCCGGCACCAAAGAATAGGGAAAAACGATGCAGGAACGCCCCGTTACCGAAAACCCGCTTTACAACGACAATCGCATGAAAATCGGCATCATTGCGATGAACTGCTCGCACGGCTCCACGATCACCCAGGCGGAGGGCGCGTGGGAGATGAACTGGCCGGAAACCAAAGAGGTCGCCGTCATGGCGGATGGCGCCGGGTTCGAGGTCCTTTTGCCGGTCGCCCGTTGGAAAGGCTATGGCGGGCCGACCAATTTCAACAACCGCACCTTCGAAACCTATAACTGGGCATCCGCCGTGGCCGCCGTCACGGACTATTCCTGTATATTCTCCACTTCTCACGTCCCGTTGATCCATCCCGTGGCGGCGGCCAAGCAGTGTGCGACGATCGATCACATTTCGGGCGGGCGTTTCGCGCTGAACGTCGTCTGCGGCTGGTTCAAGAACGAGTTCGAGATGTTCCAGGCAGACTGGTCCGAGCATGACGTACGCTACGAATATGCCACCGAATGGCTGAAATTCGTCCGCGAGATATGGACCCGTGAAGGCGAATTCAGTTTCGAGGGCCGCTGGTTCAAATCGGAAAACGTCTGGAGCGAGCCGAAGCCGATCCAAAAGCCCATGCCGCCGGTCATGAATGCCGGGGGATCGGCCGCAGGTCAGGCATTCGCCGCGACACAGGCCGACATGAATTTCGTGATCCTGAAGGAACGGGACCTCGAAGGCGGCAAGGCGCAGATAGATCACCTGAAGAACATGGCGCGCGAGGCCGGCCGAGACGTGAAAAGCTGGGTGCATGTCTACGTCGTCTGCCGGGAGACCGAGAAGGAAGCGCGCGACTACCTGAATCACTATGTCGTCGAAAAAGGCGACTACGAGGCCGTAGATAACCTGCTGGAAATTTTCGGCATGCAGTCGGAGACCCTGCCGAAGGCAGTCCTTGACGAGTTCCGGTTCCACTTTATCGCCGGTCATGGGGGCTACCCGTTGGTCGGCACGCCCGAACAGATCGTGGATGAAATCGGCAAACTGTCTGATATGGGCGTCGACGGGATGCTGATCTCGTGGGTCGACTACAAAACCGAGTGCAAACAGTGGATTGACGAAATCATGCCGCTGATGGAACAGGCCGGCCAACGCAGGAAATTCTCTCCCGCCGCCGGTTAGTCACAAAAAAGGGCGGCCGAAGCCGCCCTTTTCGATATCTGGATGAAACCGGATTACATGGTCTCGTGCTTCTTCGCCGAGGCCTTGAGAAGGCCGTACATCTCGCGGATTTGCGGATTCTCGTGACCGCCGAGCAGCTTGTCGCCGAGCGGCGCAATCCTCGCCATGTAGATGGCCTGTTCTTCAGGCGACAGGCGGCGGACGGTTGCACCCTGCTTTTTCCACTCTTCCTCCATGTCCCCGACCAAGCTGAGCGCATTCCTGGATGCCCATTCCGCCAACTCGGCCGTCGTGTCCAGGACGATTTTTCGGTTCTTCTCCGACAGCTTGTTAAGCCAGATCTTGCTGAAATACGCCCCCGCGGTGATATAGGCGCCGTTCGTGACCAGCAGGTTCTTCGTTACCGTCGGAAACTTGGCCTTGGCGGCGACGAGCAGGCTCGTCCGGGCGCCGTCAATGACCTTCCGCTGGATCGCGGGCACGACCTCGGTGAAGTTGATCGGCACGCCGCTTGCGCCGAACTGCCCGACGATCTCGCGTTCTATCTGGGTCGCGAGCACGCGGATCTTCAGCCCCTTGAAATCGGCAAGCTTCGCGATCGGCGTCGTCGTCATGTAGGACGTACCGTCATAATTGTAGATAACGCCGCCGACGATGCCCTTGTCGGCCCCAAGCTGAAGGAATTTGTCCCGGAAGCTCTCATCGTTGATGGAGCGGTGAACGTGCATGTGGTCTTTGAACAGACCCGGCGCATCGGCGACCTGGAAGGCCGGATTGATGCCAATCATGAAACCGGGGGGCGTCAGAAATGCTTCCTGGGTGCCAAGCTGCAGTCCCTCGATCTGACGGGGTGTCTTGCCAAGCTGGCTGGTCGGAAAGACCTGACCTTTGATTTCGCCGTTGGTGCGTTCGCTGATCAGCTTCGCCATCCGCACACCGAGTTCATGCTGGGGGTCGGCTGTGGTGGAGTAGCCAATCTTCATATTGATTGCGCTGGCAGAGCCGACGGTTGAAACGACGACGGCGGCAGCAATTGCCGGAACAAGCCCGGACTTGAATTGTTTCCTCATATCAAAGCCTTTTTTGTGATTACCGCTTGCGCGGATTAAGCGGACACAAATTAGGCGACCAGACCGGATTTTCAAAGGCGAAATGCAGATTTATTCGCAAACCTCTTAGATTTCCGACCATTTAACGTAGACATCAAATCTGACGTCAGGCGATGTTTTCGGCCTCTCTGAGGGTCGTAATCATCGAGGACTGAAGCAGATATTCCCGTGCCTTGACCGGATCGGCGACCATCGCCCGCATCTCGTCATGCTTGGCTTTGCGTATCTCGGGATCGGTTTCTTCGAGCATCTGCTTGTTGCGGATAGTCGTCTTCTGAACGTAGTCGACGGCGATTGGCCGGCGCTGGGCATCGTAGCGGTCAAGTTCGCGGTCATCGGCCTCGCCGTTCCAGACCCGCACCAGCTTTTCGGAAAGATTGACCGCATCGTGGATGCCGCCATTCATCCCCATCCCGCCGAGCGGGTTGTTGATATGCGCCGCATCGCCGGCAAGAAATATCCGCCCCTTGCGATAGGTCTCGGCGACCCGCTGATGAACGGAATACGCGGTCCGGTGGTAGGTGTCGTAATCGCCCGTTTTCGGGCACACCTGATGCATGCGGTCCTGCACGGTTTCATCCGTCACCAGAGATTCGGCGGTTTCGCCGACGCGGGACGGCAGGAGCAAACGCCAGAGCCCGGGGACGCGCACGAAGACGAACCAGAATTCCGGATCGGCGATATACGCAATCGGCGCGAGGTTCTCGAAATGGTCCTCGAACTTGAATTCCGTGCTGGTGCAAAGCCAGAGTTCGGGAAACGTCAGCCCCGGAAATCCGATGCCCTGGCTGATCCGGATGACACTCGATGCGCCGTCAGCGGCAATCAGGTATTTGCCTTTCAGGTCTTCCGGACCGTCAGGGCCGTCGACGTTGAGGGTAACCCCGTGTTCGTCCTGGCTTGTGCCGGTCGCGCGGACACGAAAACGCACATCGACATTATCCATTTTGGCCAGTTCGGCGACGATGATCCGTGTCAGCTTGTACTGTTCGCACTGAACCCTGTAGGGGTGACGTGTATCGTCCTTGAGAACGCCGAGATCCCAGTTGGCGATCACGCCCTCACGCGTATCCCGATACTGCCATTCCGGACAAACAATTCCCTGCTCGAGCAACTGATCGACCACGCCGAGGTCATCCAGCATGTCGAGGGTCGGCGGATGAAATGTCGATGCCCGAAGATCTTCGGGAAGGACCGCACCGGCCTCGACCAGGGTGACGGGAATACCGCGTTGGGCAAGATACAAGGCGGCGGAACAGCCAACCGGTCCCGCCCCGGCAATCAACACGCGATCATTCTCGGACATCAGCATTACTCCTGTTTCGTGGCCTAAACATACAACCGGCCCGATGCCGGTCAACCATGCTTGCGCGCTTCTGTGCGGATTGGCACATTGACTGAATTACGCATTCAAAGGGGCTTCCGGATGACGGTACTTAGCGGATTGCAGCCGATCGGCGCGCGCGCGAAACTCGGCATCATTGTGCCGCCGAGCAACACGGTCAACGAGGCCGAATTCAACCGGTTTGCGCCACCCGGTGTCAGTTTCCATTTCACCCGTTCGCCGCTCCACGCCGACCCTGCCGCCGATGACTTTCAGGAGATGCTGGGCGATGTCGAACGCGCCATGGGCGACCTTTCCGCCTGCCGCGTCGATCACGCGACCTACGCCTGCACCGCCGGATCCATGGCGTGCCCCGAGGACCGTCTTCTTGGCACCATGTCGCGCACAGGCAATGTCGGCGCGAATTCGACCGCCCAGGCCATCGTCGCCGCGCTGAACGCACTCGGCGTCACCACCATTTGCATGGCATCGCCCTATACCGAAGAAACCAACGCCCATGAAGCGCATTATCTGAAAGATCACGGCATTGATGTGCTGGCAACGGCAGGACTCGGCCTGAATACCTCGCTTGAGAAAATCCAGCAGATCTCGCACGTCCCGCCGCCGGATGTATTCGAACACGCGAAATCCGTCGATCGTGAGGAGGCAGAAGCGCTGCTGATTTGCTGTACGGATTTCAATACTTTCGATGCGATCGAGCCATTGGAGCAGGCACTCGGAAAGCCCGTCATTTCCAGCAACTCAGCCACGCTCTGGCACACGCTGCGCCATGCGGGCATCGAAGACAGGATCGAAGGTCTCGGCACCCTCCTCCGCGATCACTGAGCCGGTCCGTTCGTCCGGATCAGATCATGCCGTCTTTTTCGCACTGGTCGAGCGCTTCGCGGGCACTGCGGAAAGCGTCCACACCTGCCGGAATTCCGCAATAAACCGTCGCATGGGCGAGCGCTTCCGATATCTCGTCGACGGTGCAGCCATTCGTAATCGCGCCACGCGTATGCGCTTTCAGCTCCTGCATCTTGCCGAGTGCGGTCAGGATGCAGAGATTCATCAGGCTGCGGGTTTTATGGTCCAGCGTTTCGTTGGTCCAGGCGCCGCCCCAGCAATATTCCGTGACCATGGTCTGGATTTTTGCCGTAAAGGGGTCTTTCTCCGCCTTCGCGATATTCGGATCGACATACTGCGCGCCGAGCACTTTTTTGCGGACGGCCAGACCGGCTTCATAGAGTTCCTTGTTCCACGGCTGGATCGGCATGTTGGTTTTCTCCCTTGGGTAAAACTGATCAGATATCGAGCGTAAAGGTCGCCGCTTCGGGCTCACCCTTGTGATAGCGTTTGCCATGCCGGTGGTACATGACCATGTGCGGTTTGTACCAGTCGAGCGCGGCGAATTTCCGGCGCCATTCCGTCGCCCGCGACGCCGCCACCTCCTCGCTGTCGAGCACGTGCTCGCCATCGATATAATGCAGCATCATGTGGGTGAACGGCTGGGGGTCGGCATCCACGATCCGCATATGACGGGCCATCCGCCACCCCGGATTACCGAGCAAGATCGGCGTATGTTCCGTCTCGTACCACTCGATGAATTCACTCACAGCGTCATCCGGAACGGTAAAGAAAGCGCCCAGAACCATTTCCGCATCCAGGGCATCGTCAATCGTCATCCCGTCACGGACCTGAAAGCTGATTTCATCCCCGATATACCGGGTGAAGGCGATCAATTCCGACAACATCTTCTTGGTCGGGGCGTCCGGTGTGTATTTGCGGGTACGGTATTCCTCGTCCGTCAGCGTCTCAGGCGATTCCAGATCGTAAATCGCCAGATAGTCCGGCTTGCCGGGAACCTTGTAGCGCTGGCCAGACCGGAAACCGGACACGCCATACACATGACTGGGCATATGATGGTTGAAATACCAGTCGTTGAACTGATCCTCCGCCCCGTCGGGCGGCGTCATCTCCGAGAAGAGTACAGCGCCGCCCTTGCGATCGGACTTGAGCTCGGACATCAGAGCCGCTTGCAGGCCGCATCCAGTGCCCGCACGGTGTCTTCGATATCCTGACCGGTGTGAACCGCTGAAACAAAGCGGCGTACGTTCGGAAGAACGTACAATCCTTCATGCATCTGGGCGAGATCCAGCGCCCGGCTGCCCATCATGTCGGAATTCATAACATCCGCATGGCTGACCGGCGGCTTGTCCATGAAAAGAATCTGCCAGAACGAGCCCTGTCCCAGTGCGAGACCGGGAACGCGGTTCTTGTCGAGAACTTCCTGACAGGCCTTGCACACGTCATCGGCGAGCGCATGCAGGTCCGAATAAAACGCCGGCTTTTTAAGCTCGGCAAGCGTTGCAAGTCCGGCGACCGCCGCAACCGGGTTTCCGTGCAGCGTGCCGTTCACGTAGGAATAATTCGGCTTTCCCTTATTAAGCGGGCTCATCAGGTCCATGTATTCGGCCTTGCCGCCGACGCAGCCCAGCGGACCGCCGCCGCCGACGATTTTGCCGAAACTGGCAAGATCGGGAAGGACATCGAAATATTCCTGCGCGCCGCCAAGGGCGAGACGGAAACCGGTTACGACCTCGTCGAAAATCAGCAGGATATCGTTGTCGTCGCAAAGCTTGCGGAGTCCTGCGAGGAACCCTTCCTTCGGCATGATAATCCGCTGGATCGGCTCGACGATGATTGCCGCCAGGTCGTCGCGGTTTTCCTCAACGATCTTCCGCACCGTTTCCAGATCGTTAAAGGGAGACACCAGCACGTTATCGACCATGTTCGCCGGAAGTCCGCCCGTATCGGGGCGACCCTGCGGGTAGTTCGACAAGGCGGTCGGGGTGACGCTATAGGCAGAATAATCGTGATTGCCGTGATAGGCGCCCTCGAATTTCAGGATCTTGCTGCGGCCGGTCGCCGCGCGCGCGGTCCGCATGGCATAGGCTGTCGCTTCGGATCCGGTCGTCGTAAAGGCGATACGGTCGGCGCAGGGAATGACAGGCAAAAGCTGATCGGCAAGCTGCAGGCACTGCTCGTTCAGCGTTCCGAAGAAATGCAGGCCACGTTCCGCCTGCTCTTTCACCGCTTCGACAACGGTTGGAAACGCATGCCCCAGAATCAGGGCGCCGGCGCCGCCGACATAATCGATATACCAGCGGCCGCGCACATCCTGAAGATGCGAACCGGCTCCTTTATGGATAACGAAACGGACGTCATCGGGCAGCGAATAGCTCCCGAGACCCGCGCCGGGCAGGCATTTGGAAGCAATCTCGTAGTATTCGTCGTGCGTCATCGCGCCTACGGGTTCGGGCAGCTCCGCGAGTGCAGTTTCTGCTGGTGTCATCTGTCTGTTTCCTATCCGAGAGTATTTCAGGAAAGCTACTCCCGGGCTGATATGGTGGCAAGAAATCTCGGTCGTTCAGGCCTATTTTCAGTCGTCATAGCTCCGGCGGCAGTCAAGCGAACCGGAGGCATGAACGTTGATCGTCCACCCTGGCGGTACCACGGACGTTCCCCCGGCCTCCTCGATGATCATCGGCCCCTGGAAGCTTTCCCCAGCTGCCATTTTCGTCCGGTCCATGATGGGACAATCGGTCCAGTCATCGCCGAACCACACCTGGCGGCGCTCGATCACCGGATCGGCACCGCGCTCCGGAGAGGCAAATTTAAGCGCGGGCTTGTCGATAAGGCCGAGCGAGAACAGGCGGATGTTGACGAGTTCCCCCTCGCTGTGCCGGTCGGCGCGGCCGAATGTCTGTTCGTGACGGTCGTGGAATGCCTCGCGCAGATCGTCCCAGGATGTTGTCTGGGGGTCGCACGGAATGGACAATGTGAACGACTGGCCGACATAGCGCATATCCACCGTGAATGTGTGCGCGTGGCGGTCTTCCGCAAACCCGTCATCGATCAGGCGCGCGGTTGCCTCCGCCTGCATGTCTCCCGCCTTCGAGCGCAGATCGGCAATGTCTATCTCGTTCAGCGGGCCACCCCAGGCCACCACGAAATCGTGGCGCAGGTCTGCAAGAAGCTGGCCCAGTGCGGAGAGATGCCCCGGGAAGCGCGGCACGATGACCTGCGGGATGGAGAGCTCTTCCGCGACGAGGAACACATGCATCGGACCGGCGCCGCCAAAGCCGAGCAGCGCGAAGTCGCGCGGATCGAACCCGCGATGGACGGATACTTCACGCACGGCGCCCGCCATCTTGGAGACCGCTATACGCAACACACCGTCGGCGAGTTGCACAGGAGAACCCGACCCTTCGCCGAGTTTCTCCGCGAGGTCGAGAAACGCCTTCTCCGAAAGCTCTTTCGAGAGCTGAAGACCGCCCGAAAGCGTCCGGTCTGTGGGCAGACGGCCAAGCATGAGGTTCGCATCGGAAATCGTCGGCTCCGTGCCGCCCCGCTGATAGCAGGCAGGACCCGGCATCGCCCCCGCACTTTGCGGGCCGACCTCCAGCGTCCCGTCGGGCTGGACCCAGGCAATAGAACCGCCGCCGGCGCCGATCGTGTGGATATCCAGCTGCGGTACCTGAAGCGGATAGGCGTCGATCTGGTTCGAATGGCTGATTCGCGGGGTGAGTTGATGGATCAGGGCGACGTCCGTGCTGGTGCCCCCCATATCGAACGTGATGCAGTCATCGACACCCGCCATCTCGCAGATCCGCACGGCACCGCCGGCGCCGCCAACGGGGCCAGACAGGAACGTGCCGGCCGCGAACTTCGCTGCCTGGTCGAGCGTCATTACGCCGCCGTTCGATCCCATCACGCTGACCGGGGCCGCGATCCCCTGCCCTTCGAGTTCCGCCGCAAGCGTCTCAAGATACGTCGTCACGACAGGCGTCAGATAGGCGTTCAGCACGCAGGTGGAAAAGCGCTCGAACTCGCCCTTCTCCGGCACCACGGTCGTCGAGGCACAGACAGGCACATCGCCGGCCAGCGCCTGTATTTTCTCAAGCGCCTTGGCTTCGTTCTCGCTGTTCCGATAGGCGTTCATGAACGCAACCGCAATCGCCTCGACGCCGTTGTCCTTGAACTTCTGCACGATGGGCGCGAAGTCCACATCGTCGACCGACTGCAGCACGGTACCGTCCGCGGCAACGCGCTCATCCACCTCGATCCGCAGATCGCGGCTCACAAGTGGCTTCGGGCGTACGAACTTGATATCGAACAAACCGCCGATCAGACGGCGCGTGCGGCCGATTTCGAGCGTGTCCCGGAAACCATCGGTCGTCACCAGACCCGTCTTTGCGCCTTTGCGCTCCAGCAGCGCGTTGGTCGCGATCGTCGTTCCGTGCACAAACGCCCGGATCTCCGAATAGTCGATGCCGAGTTGTTCCAGCGCGCCGAGCACGCCTTTCCACTGGCTGCCGGGAATCGACGGCACTTTCTCAGACAGGAGTTCCTGCGTCTCTGTATTCAGGCAGAGCAGATCCGTAAACGTGCCGCCGACATCGATACCAACGATATATTTCTGTTCTTGCATCTTGCTGCTCACGCGAATGTTTCAGGGTGGGGACGCGCGGCGCGCACACCGACATGGTCGCCCGGCGCGACGCCGAGGATATCGAGGCTGGTGGCGCTGACGACGATGTTCTCGCCGCCCTCGCCGAGGCGCGCCCAGGCGCGCAGCGGGGAGCCCCGTCCAGTGAAGATTTCGACCAGATCGCCGTCCGCAACATCAAGCGATGCCGCCAGCGATTTCGGCACGAGGAACTGGCGCCGCGGGCCATCCGTCATCTCTTCATTCGAAAGCTCGACCGCGACCGAAATCTTCGCCTTGCCCAACTCGGCCCGCTTTGCCGCCGTTGCCGCCATGTCGATGGTGTCTCCATCTATAATCACGCCATACCGGTGGGCCGCTTCGGCCACCGTCAGATAGTCCTCCGCGACGTCGGCCAGAACGAGTTCAGGATCGCGCTGCAGGGGATCGCCATAGCCGCCACCGCCGGCAGTTTCCTCGCGCACGATATCGCCGGTTTTCAGGGGGAACCCCGATACCTTTCCCGGTACCGGAGACGGCTGGATGGTTTCTCCGTCGCGAACAACCGTAAAGCTGTTGGCCGCGCCGTTCGATCCGCCTTCGACGCCATACGGCGGAATAACGTTCTTTTCCGACAGGACCGAGAGCGCCCCTGCCGTACCAAGAATTTTGACGTCGCGCCGCAGGCCGAAACCACCGCGGAACTCGCCGTCGCCGCAGGCGCTCTGGCGAATTTCGCACCGTTCGATGCGCAGCGGGAACTGGGCTTCCACCATCTCCACCGACTGGATCGAGTTGAAGTCGCCCTCATTATAACTGCGAACCGCGTTCGATCCGTCCGTACCGTCCGACGCGCCTGTGCCGCCGGCTGGCCATTCATAGTGGATGTAGTTGCCGCCACGTGGATCAGGACCCGAAATAATGATGTGGTTTGCCCCACCTTTGAGATCGCCGACGGTCATTTCCGGCGCGACCTTGCCCATCGCAGACGCGACGACGGAATCGATCAGGAACTTGCACTCTGCCATGCCGCCGCAGGGCGCATCATTTCGCGCATTGATGAACGTCCCGGGTTCGGAAATCACGGTAATCGGATTGAAAGAGCCCTGATTGATCGGCGTCTTCGGATCGAGGAACGACTTCACGATTGTGCCGACGGCATTCAACGCCATGGCTGGCCCGCAATTGGTCGGGCCGTTCGTCTGCGCCGACGTTCCGGCGAAATCGGCAATGATCTCATCGCCCTTGACGGTCAGCTTCAGCTTGACGACCAGCGGGTTCGGATTCGTGCCGTCGCTCTCGATATAGCCCTCGGCGAAGTAATCGCCGTCCGGGCGTTCCGCGATCTTTGCCCGCAGCTGACGTTCGGAACGGGAAATCAGTTCCTCGATGCCGCTCAACAACCCGTCACCGAACCGCTTGTACAACCGCTGCAGGTGTTCCTCGGCCTTCCGGCCGGTGCCCACCATGGCGTTATAGTCGCCCAGGCGCTCGGAACGCGCCCGCATGTTGTTGAAAAGCAGTTTCATGAAGGGTTCGTTCACCACGCCCCGATCGCAGATCTTGGTCGGCTCGATACGGATGCCTTCCTGAATGATCTCGTTGACCCTGCCCGACAGGCTGCCCGGCGTCATCCCGCCGACATCGTTCCAGTGACAGCGCATCGCGGCAAACATGCCGAGCTTCCCGTCGAAGAAGATCGGCTGCAGCATCAACACGTCGTTCAGATGGGTGCCGCCGGTGTAGGGATCGTTATGCAGGAAGATATCGCCTTCGTTGATATCGTCCTTGAACTTGGCGACAACCTGCTGGGTAGAATACGGCACGGCAAAAATGTGAATGGGATGATCCGCCAGTCCCTGGGCCACCTGCCGGCCATCGGCGGACATCAGCGCACAGGAAAAGTCGTGCCCCTCGTAGATGATCGGCGCATACGACGAATGAATGATATTCGCCCGCATTTCATTGACGACGGCGATCAGTGATTCACGGATCAGTTCCAGCTGCACAAGATCTTTCATGACACCCCTATCCGTACCCGGACGATTTTGTTCGATGGGCCTTCTTTAACATCGCGCCTGCTTGATTCCAACAAAATTTTACACTAACGTAAAACTATTGGTTCCGGTATCGCTGACGACTAGATTTCCGCTACCAAAAACGCTCTGTATTCAAACCGAACCAGCCGAGGCGTCATGACAGAACCCACGTCGCATGTGGATACATTTATCCGGGATAATATGCCGGGCCCAGATCTCTGGCCCGAAATGGACTATTCCGTCCTGCCCGAGCTTGCCGCCTACCCTGCCCGGTTCAACGCGGCCGTGGAACTGATCGACAAGCAGGTCGATGCCGGATACGCCGACAGCCCCGCCGTGATGTTCGGTGACGAGGTCTGGACCTACCGCGACCTGATGCAGAAGGCCAACAGGATCGCCAATGTCCTGGTCGAAGACTACGCATTCGTTCCGGGAGAACGGGTGCTGATTCGCAGCGGCAACCACCCCATGCTGATCGCCTCGTGGCTCGCGGTCCTCAAGGCAGGCGGTGTCGCGATCACCACGATGCCCGTCCTGCGCGAGCGCGAACTTATCTACATGATCGGCAAGGCAAAGGTGCGGTTCGCGATTTCGCATGACAACCTTGCCGAAGATATCGACAAGGCCAAATCGGGCGCGCCGGACCTGGAACACATCCTGTATTTCGGCAGCGACCGGGCAGACGGCCTTGAAACGTCGATGGAATCGAAATCACCGGATTTTGCGAATGTCGATACGGCGGCCGACGACCCCGCCATTATCGGCTTCACGTCGGGTTCCACGGGCACCCCCAAAGGCACCCTGCATTTCCACCGCGATATTCTTGCCGCCGCGGACTGCTTTATCGGGCATGTCGTCAAGATCAAGCCCGGCGATATCGTCTGCGGCAGCCCGCAGATTGCCTTCCTTTACGGTCTTTGCGCATTTATCGCCGACACGTTCCGGTTCGGCGGGACGGTCGTGCTGCTGGAACGCGGCACACCGGAGGCCGTTTTGCAGACAATCGAGAAATACAAAGCAACCGTCTGTTTCTCGACCCCGTCGGGCTACAAGCTGATGCTCGACAAGGCGCGGGATTACGATCTTTCCTCTCTCCGCGAATGCGTTGCCGGCGGCGAGCCGCTGGCGCCTGCGACATTCAATGAATGGAAAGACATTACCGGCGTCGAGATGATCAACGGCCTCGGTATTTCCGAGCTTCTCCATATCTTCATCTCCGCCAGCGGCGACGACATCAAACCGGGCGCAATCGGCAAGGCAATTCCGGGCTTCCAGGTTCGTGTCGTCGATGACGAAATGAATGACGTCAAACCGAATGAAATCGGCCAGATGATCGTCAAGGGCCCCAACGGGTGCCGCTACCTCGACGACCTCGAACGGCAGAAGGCCTATATTCATGACGGCTGGAACAAATCCGGCGATCTGTGCCGGATCGACGAGGATGGCTATTTCTATTACGAGGCGCGGACGGACGACATGATTCTGACCGGCGGCTACAACGTCTCCGGGCTGGAGGTGGAAGCCGTCCTGCTTGAGCATCCGAAGGTAAAGGAAGTCGCCGTCGTCGGCACGCCGGACAAGGACCGTGGTCAGATCGTCAAGGCGTTCATTATTCCTTCCAATCCGGAGGGGAATGATGATGCGACTGTTGCTGAGTTGCAAAACTTTGTGAAATCACAGATATCTGCTTTCAAGTATCCGCGGGCAGTGGAATTCGTCGACGAATTGCCGCTGACCGCTACCGGCAAGATCCAGCGCGGCGCTCTGCGACAGCTCGAGCGGGAACGCGCGGAAAAAGCCGGAATCATCTAGAAAGGAATTTCATGTCGGAACTTAACGTCAGAGACAAAGATACCATCGACTTTCTGCTGTCGCGCCGCTCGACGGTTGCGAAAATGATGGACGGCCCGGGCCCGTCGGATGACGACCTTAAAAAAATCCTCGCCACGGGCATGCGGGTGCCCGATCACGGCCGCCTCACCCCCTGGCGCTTCATTGTCATCCGGGGCGATGCACGCGAAAAAATCGGCGACGTGATCGCCGCTGCCTATAGCAGGAAAAACCCCGATGCGATCGAGGAACAGGTCGAGATCGAACAGGAACGGCTGACCCGCGCACCGGTCGTCGTCGCCGTTCTCTCCCGGGTTCATAAAGGTCACAAGATTCCGGAATGGGAACAGGTTCTCTCCGCCGGCGCCGCCTGCCAGACCATGCTGATTGCGGCGCAGTCGATGGGCTATGCCGCACAATGGCTGACGGAATGGTACGCCTACGATGACGACGTGAAGGCCGCTATCGGCGCCGAACCCGGCGATGAAGTTGCCGGCTTCGTTTATCTGGGCAATGAGATGGCTGCAGGATCGGAGCGCGCGCGCCCGGAATACGACAACATCGTATCGGAATGGTCGGCGGCAGGCTGACGATCCCCCGCCCCCTGCCAATTCCTCAAGCGCCGGTATCGATGACGATTTTTCCACGCACCTTTCGATCGCTCAGCACCTTGCACGCCTCGACGATCTGATCCATCGGGAAAACGGCCTGCACGGGCACTTTCAGCTGGCCGGCGGAGACCATTTCGAAAATTTCGGTCTGTACCTTCTGCACCCATGCCGGATCGCGATCGCGGTATTCGGCCCAGTTCACGCCGGTGACGGCAATATTCTTAAGCAGCGTGTAATTCACCTTCAGCGACGGGATCGTGCCGCTGGTAAAGCCGACCACGACGATGCTGCCGCCAAAATTGAGCGCCCGGATCGAACCGTCGAAAACCTCCCCACCGACGATCTCGATGACGATATCGACCCCGCCGCCGGTAATCGCCTTCACATCGTCGCGGATACTGTCTCTGACGTTGTCGCCGGATATATCGATCACATGGTGGGCGCCATTCTCGCGGGCCAGGTCTTCCTTGGACATGGTCGTCAGCCCGGCAATCACCTCGCAGCCCCAGGCAGCGGCGAGCTGCATGGCCGCAAGACCGACACTGCCCGAAGCCCCGGTCACCAGAACCTTGTCGCCCTTCTTTACATGAGCCCGCGCAACCAGCGCGAAATGCGCTGTCTGATAGGCGATGCCGATGGCGGCGGCTTCTTCGAAAGAAACGCCGTCCGGAACGGGATAGCACTGGGATTCATCCGCCAGCACTTCCTGTGCATAGGCGCCGTATTCGACCTGAACCATGACGCGGTCGCCCGGCTTGAGGCTGGTCACGCCTTCACCCACAGATTTGATTATGCCGGCGCCTTCTTTTCCGGGCGAGAACGGCAATGGCGGGCGGAACTGATATTTCCCTTCCATCACCAGAAGGTCGGGGAAATTCACGGCGGCAGCCTTGTTGTCGACAACGACCTGCCCCGGTCCTGCCGATAACGGTGCCAGGTCCTCAATCACAAGCTTTTCCGGCGGTCCCAGTTCCCGAGCGATAATTGCGCGCATTTCTGCCATGTCCTTTGTTCTGGCCGGTATCGGCGGATAGACTAACCGCCACTTTACCGCCGAGCCCGGATTCCGCAACCGGTTTTACGGTAACGTAAAATTAATTTTACGCTGACGTAAATTAAATGTAAGAGTGGAAACTGAAATCAGACGCCCCATACTCAGGGCGCAGCAATCACAGGAGCCTCAGATGCTAATCGGCGTGCCCAAGGAAATAAAACCGTTCGAAAATCGCGTCGGACTGACCCCGGCCAGTGTCCGCGAGATGATTGGGAACAATCACGAGGTCCTCGTTGAGACCAACGCAGGCCATGCAATCGGGTTCGACGATGCGGATTACGAGTTCGCAGGTGCCGCCATTGCGGCCAGCGCAGCCGACGTATTTTCCCGGGCCGACATGATCGTGAAGGTGAAAGAGCCACAGGCGCCTGAGATCGCCATGCTGCGCGAGGGCCAGATTCTCTTTACCTATCTGCACCTCGCCCCGGACGAAGACCAGACCCGGGGGCTCCTCGATAGCGGCTGCACAGGCATTGCCTACGAAACGGTCACGGATAACCGGGGCGGACTGCCCCTGCTCGCGCCGATGAGCGAAGTCGCCGGCCGCATGGCCGTCCAGGCAGGCGCGACCTGCCTTGAAATCGCCCATGGCGGTCGCGGCGTCCTTCTCGGCGGCGTGCCGGGTGTTTCACCGGGTAAGGTCGTCGTCATCGGCGGCGGCGTGGTCGGCAGCAATGCGGTTTTCGTCGCGACCGGCATGGGCGGCCATGTCACCGTCATTGACAGGGATATCCGGCGGCTTGCAGAGATCGATTCACACTACAAAAGCCTGATCACGACCCGCTTTTCAAACAGGACCAATATCGAGGAAGAAGTCGCCAATGCCGATCTGCTGATCGGCGCGGTACTGGTTCCAGGTGCCGAAGCGCCGAAGCTCGTGACAGCAGAGATGGTAAAGACGATGAAACGGGGCGCTGTCATCGTCGATGTAGCGATCGATCAGGGCGGTTGCTGCGAAACCAGCCGGCCCACGACCCATGACGATCCGACATACGTCGTCGACGGCGTGGTTCATTATTGCGTCGCCAACATGCCGGGCGCCGTCGCGCGGACATCCACATTTGCGCTGAACAACGCCACCCTGCCCTTTGCGATCAAAATCGCGAATATGGGCGTAAAGGCAGCCCTGAAATCGGACCAGAACCTGATGAACGGGCTGAATGTTCACGCCGGCAAGCTGACCTATGAAGCCGTCGCGATGGCGCAGGACCGGGATTTCACGCCGCCCGAAGAAGCGCTCGCCGGCTGACGCGCGCCTGACAAGACGCCGGCTAAAGCGGTCTACTCGATCGTATCTTCCTTGCGGACGCTGTCCAGCAGGGACGAGCGCATCAGCCATGCCTTGGCCTTGACCGGATCCTCTGAATTCTCGCGGAGAATCTTCTGATTGGCCTTGATGACCTCGGGATCCTTTTCCTCAATGCGCTTCTTGTTTTCGATGGTGACGCTCTGCAGGAACTCCGTCGCGAGCTGGTGACGCTGGCGATGATAACGCTCGAACACGTCGGGCTGCGCCCTGCCGAACCAGACGTCGCCGATTTTCTTGGTGATATTCATGCAGTCGTGAATACCGGTATTCAGGCCCAGGCCGCCCAAGGGGTTGTTCAGATGCGCAGCATCGCCCGCCAGGAATATCCGCTCTATCGTGAACCGGTCGGCCACCCGCTGGTTCACCGTATAGAGATTCCGGTGAAGAATGTCGTTGTGGTCCATGTCGGGACGCAGACCGCTGATCCGCTGTGTCACGCCTGCATCCGACAGAAGGTCGGCATCCAGCTCGCCTTCGCTGGTCGGGAACAACGTTCGCCAGATACCCTGGTCTTCATCCCCCATCACCTTGAAGACCGCACACCACTCGGTCGGATCGAGCACGTAGTTGCGGTTCAGGTAGCCGTCGCTTTCGGCAAAATCATGCAGCGATGTGAGCACCAGGAAACGCTCGCCCCAGGTAAAGCCCGACATGAACACGCCGAGACCGATCCGGATCGTGGAGCGGCCGCCGTCGCAGGCGATCAGATATCGCCCTTCGAGTTTTTCAAGATCACCATCCTTGTTTTCGGTGACTACGGTGACGCCCTCATAGTCCTGGGAAAACGCCGTCACGCTAGTGCCGAGCCGGACATCGGCGATATCGTATTCCTTCAGCGCGATTAGACCGTCCCGGACGAGCTTCCATTGTTCATACTGGACAGCCAGCGGGAACTTCGTTTCGTCGGCGATATGCGCCATGTCGAACACGGCAACAATTTCCTGCGATCTCCGATCGCGGAACTGGAATGCCGGCGCATGCAGACCGCGCTGAAGAATCCCCTCTGCGAGGCCAAGCGTATCGAGCATTTCCAGGGTGGAGGGATGGATTGTCGCCGCGCGCGGGTCCCGCGGCGGTTCCTCGAACATCTCTAGAACCGTGACGGGGATTCCCTGCTGTACAAGCGACAATGCGGTGACGACTCCCACAGGGCCGCCGCCGCAGATTAGTACCCGTTCATTCTGTTTCATTCCAAAGTCCCGTCGTAAAGAAAAGTGACATCATGCGGCGCGACGCCGATGAGTTAATCGGCCCGCAGACTTCGCAGGACCATCCGGTTATACATGGCAATCAGGTCCGGCACCGGTAGTGAACTGCCCGGCTTGTACCAGCGCGCAACCCAGTTGCAGAGCCCGAGAATGCCGAGATGCGCGAGGCGCGGATCGAGTGTCGGATCGAAGACGCCCTTGTCCTGGCCTTCGCGGATGATTCCGATCCAGAGTTTTTCATACTCGTCCCAGATCGGCTGCATTTCGGCGAGAACATCTTCGTTCTCCGCAAAATAGTCATCGCGGAGAGTAATTTTGGATTCCGCAAATCGGTTTTCGAACCGCATCAGATGGTTTTCCACCGTCTGGCAGATTTTCTCCTCCGGCGTCGCATCGCTCTCCAGTATTTCACGCACCCGGTCGCGCAGCTGCAGGCCAAGCGGCTTGATAATGGTGATCAAAATCTGCGTCCGGTTCGGGAAATAATAGTAGACCCCTTCCCGCTTGATACCGACGGCGCGCGCGATATCGTCCAGCGAGGTATTCGCATAACCCTGACGATGGAAAAGATCCTGTGCCGCGCGCAGGATTTCGTCGCGGCGGTTTTCCCGGCGTTCCGCGACCGACGTGCCTGATCCGGTATTTTGCGTTTTAACCAATGCGTTTCCCTTCAGAGGGCATTTTTTACGCTTGTGTAAAGATTCGCAAGGGCTTCGTACGCCTTATCGGCCGAAAGTCCCGTCATCAGTGATTTTTGGCTGAGATGATCGAAATCCGGAGACAAGACAAGCTCCTTGAAACCCTCGTCGGTGCGCACGGAAGCACAATGCGCGCCCCACGGCCCGTAACGCGTTTCGGGTGACGGGCCGAACAGCCCGAGAGTCGGCGTGCCGGTCGCCGCGGCAATATGCATAAGCCCGGAATCATTACCGACATAGAGCGTCGACCGGGCGATGCAGGCCGCCGCGACCGGCAATGGCTGACCGATCAGATCAATCCGCCGGTCTTGGGGCAACGCGGCCAGCAAGGGATTGGCCATGGCGCGCTCCGGCTCTGCCCCGAGCACCGCAACCGCGGCGCCCGCCAGAATTCCGCCGTCTTCCGTCGCGCGCAAGGCCAATGCGGCGAACCGGTCCGCGGGCCATTGCTTCCCGCCCCAGTTGGCCGTCGGCCCGACAGCGAGGACAGGCTCTCCGGCAGGAATCAGGGCAGCTGCCTTTTCAACTGCTTGCGCGGACAGAAACAAAGCCGGCGCCGGTGCCGGCGACACGCCAATGAGGCGGCCAAGTTCCTCGACCCGGTGCAGGCTGTCATCCCGGTATTTCCCGATATGACGCTCTCCCGCCCGCATGAACCGCGCAAGCGCAGAACCGCGCAGGTCATATATCCTGTCCCAACGGTTCGCAGCGCATGACGCCCATAACGACAGCCAGTGAAGATGGAACGGCTTTTTCTCGATGACAATCAACCGGTCGAGACCGGGTATCGCCTCAAATAGCGGTGCCGCCGGCGCGCCGCAGACGACCGTAAAGCGCGCGCCGGGGTGCTCCGCCGCCAAATACGCGATCAATCCCGAAGACAGGACAGCGTCACCGATACGCGTTGCAGTGATGAACAGAATCTTCAACGGCCGTTTTCCCAGACTAGCTGCATATTCCTGTACTATGCCGGTACAAGGGAATGCATGACGGGACGCGACTCCGCAACCGCCTTCAACCTGATCGCGCATTGTATCCAAAGTCGCGCTCTGATACGGAGATATTCATCCGGCAATCTGCCGGAGAATACGGAAAGCCCTTGTCGTGCCCACGCCCGCCAGCATCGCCTACGCCCCAAAGCTGAATAATGTTCGCGGCATTCTCTGGATGCTGCTCGCGGTGACGACCCTGACCACCATGTTTGTGGTCGTGAAACAGATGGCGACCGAACTGCCGGTTTTTGTAGTCGCCATTTCGCGCACTTTCTTTGCGCTCTGCATGCTGACCCCGTGGCTTGTGCGGTCCGGACCCGGCGTATTGCGCACCCGCCGGCCGGCCCTGCATTTTATCCGCTCGTTTTGCGGCATTTCCGCCTTCGTCCTGCTGATATTCGCCCTTGAGGACCTCATCATGGCGGATGCCATGGTCCTCGCCTTCACGTCCCCCTTCTGGTCGATCCTGATCGGGGCGATTGTGCTGAAGGAAGTAATCCACGGCCGGCGGATCGCCGCGACGGTTGTCGGGTTCTGCGGGATGCTGCTGATCGTCAAACCGCAGCTCGGACTCGAACCGGCCATGCTTCTGGCCCTGGGCAGCGCGGTGTTCACGTCGTCGGCAATGATATCGATGAAAAACCTGACATCCAGCGAGCCACCGACCCGGATTGTCTTCTACTTCATGTTCTTCGGCACGCTGATCCTGCTGCCGGGCGCCGTCTACACGTGGGAAACGCCGACGCTCGTCCAGACGGGCTGGCTCTTTCTCGCGGGATTTCTGGGGGCCATCGGCCAGGACTTTCTCGCCCGCGCCTACGATGCCGGCGAGGTCAGCATCGTCGCGCCGTTCGATTTCATGCGACTGCCCGTCGCCGCGATATTCGGTTTCCTGATATTCTCAGAAGTGCCGGATCCGTGGTCGATCACCGGCACCGTGATTATTATCGCATCCGCGGTTTACCTGCTCCGGCGTGGACAGATCGAACGCCGGGAGGCCCGAAAAAGCACCCCCGGCGAACAGAAATAATACCCGTCAACGCTTGGAGATCGCTTTCACCTTGCGCTGCTTTTCGCCGTTATAGGCGCTGAGCGGCCGGATCAGGCTGTTGCTCGCATTCTGTTCGAGGATATGCGCCGCCCAGCCGGTAATGCGGCTCATCACGAAAATCGGCGTGAACATATCCACGTCGAAGCCCATCAGGTCGTAGGCCGGACCCGCCGGAAAATCGAGATTGGGATGGATGTTCTTCTCTTCGATCATGATCTTCTGAAGAATGTCCGAAATCTCGATCCATCTGGTGTCGCCCTTCCAGGCGGCGAGATCCTCGAGCGCGGCGCGCATTGTGGGGACGCGGGAATCTCCCTGCTTGTAGACCCGGTGGCCGAAACCCATGACAAGCTCGCCCGCCGCCTGTTTGTCGCGCAGCCATTTTTCCGCCCGCGCAGGCGTGCGGATCTGCTTCAGATTGTGCATCACGGCTTCGTTTGCGCCGCCATGGAGCGGCCCTTTGAGCGAGCCGATCGCACCCGTCACCGCGCTGTAGATATCGGAGCGAGATGACGTGATTACGCGGGCCGTGAAGGTCGAGGCGTTGAAGCTGTGCTCCGCATAGAGAATGAGCGAAATATCGAAGGCCCGGATCACTTCCTTCGGCGGCACCTCGCCAAAGCACATGTGGAAAAAGTTTTCCGACATGGTCAGGTCCTTGCGCGGCGTCTTGCGCGGCAGCCCCTTGCGGAACCGGTAGTCGGTGGCGATCATCGTCGGGATCTTGGCCAGAAGGTCCATTGCCCGGTTCAGGTCTTTTTCCGCCGGTTCCCCGCCCCAGGCGGTATCCGTGGTTCCGAGGTAGCTGACCGACGTCCGCAGCGTATCCATCGGATGCGCCCGCTTCGGATACTGGCGGATCACCTCGACATGGCCGCGCGAGATATTCCGGCGGCTACGCTCGTCTTTCTCGAACGCGCGCAGCTGGGCGCGGGTCGGCAATTCGCCGTGCCACATCAGATAGGCGACCTCCTCGAACCGGCAGTTCGCGCAGAGGTCCTGCACGGCATATCCGCGATAGGTCAGTGAATTGGTCTCCGGCATGACCTTGGACACGGCGGTATAATCCACCGTGACCCCGGCGAGCCCCTTGTAGATCACCGGTTCTGCCGATTGGGTCTTCTTGACCTTGGTGTTTTTGGCCTTTGCCTTCTTCTTCACATTCTTTTTCGTGGCTTTTGCTGCCATTCCCGGTCTCCCTGCCATCAGACTTTGAAGTTGAATATATCCTGGTCGAACTTGTTGTAATCCGCGTAGCGGATCAGCTCGTACAGCCGCGCGCGGGTCTGCATCCGGTCGACAATATTTTTCTGTGTGCCCTGCTCCCGGATCGCCGTCAGGCCGTCCTCCACCGCCTTCATCGACAGCCGCAGCGACGTAACCGGATAGATCGCGATATTGTATCCGAGATCTTCCAGCTCTTTCTTGGTCAAAAGCGGCGTCTTGCCGAACTCCGTGAGGTTGGCGAGCAGCGGAACATCCAGCGCTTCGCGGACAGCTTCGTATTCGGACATGTCCTGCAACGCTTCCGGGAAGATCGCGTCCGCTCCGGCATCGATATAGGCCTTCGCGCGGTCAAGGGACGCCTGCAGCCCTTCCGAGGCCCGGGCATCGGTACGCGCCATGATGAGAAAGTTCGGATCTTTGCGGGCATCCGCCGCCGCGCGGATTTTCATCGTCATTTCGCGAACCGGGACGATATTCTTGTTGTCGAGATGGCCGCAGCGCTTCGGGTTCTCCTGATCTTCAAGGTGACACCCGGCAAGCCCGAGTTCCTCAAGCTCCAGGATCGTGCGGGCCGCGCTCATCGGCTCGCCGAACCCGGTATCGATATCGATCAGCGCCGGCAGGTCGGTCACGCGGGCGATCTGGCGCCCCCGCTGGGTGACTTCCGTGAGTGTCGTCAGGCCGATATCCGGCAATCCGAGCTCCGCCGAGAGCGCCGCGCCGGAGATATACACCCCGTCAAAACCCTGTTCCTCGATCGCAAGCGACACGATCGGCGAATGGGCGCCCGGAAACTGCAGCAAACGGCCCGTGGCAAGTTCCGCACGGAAAGATGCCCGCTTTTCAGCAGCCGTCTTCTTGGCAAACAGCATCAGAAAATTCCTCTGTCGTCGCGGGTTGCGTAATCGAGCGTCATGGCGTCGAGCGTCACATGCAGCCCGCCCAGTTCCTCGGCCGTCAGGCTCGGCAGACGCTGAACGGTATCGAGAAAGCGATCACGTTCATTGTTGCTCACAAGACCGTCCACCAGCATATTGAATTTATTGATATAATTTTCCCTCGCGAATGGCCGCGCGCCGGCCGGGTGGGCGTCCGCGAGCGCCAGTTCGTCCTCCAGCGTGGAGCCGTGTTTCATCGTGATGACAACCCGGCCGCCAAAGGCCCTCTGGTTGGGATCGGGATGGTGATAGCGCTCGGTCCAGCGCGGGTCCTCGACCGTGGAGATACTGTGCCAAAGCTTCACCGTGTCGGGCCGCTGCGCGCGTTCCGGCGCATAGGATTTCACGTGATGCCAGGCCTGATCCTGCAGGGCGACGGCGAAGATATACATGATCGAATGATCGAGCGTCTCCCGGCTGGCGGTCGGATCCATTTTCTGCGGATCGCCCGCGCCGGTGCCGATCACGTAATGGGTATGATGGCTGGTCTGAATGACGATGTTGTCGATCGCATCGAAATCTGAAATCTGTGCGCCCATCTTGCGCGCCAGGTCGATCAGCGCCTGGCTCTGGTATTCCGCGGAATGTTCCTTGGTATATGTCTCGAGGATCGCCCGCTTGGACTCGCCCGCTTCGGGGAGCGGCACGGTATAGTTCGCGTCCGGGCCGTCCAGCATCCACGCAATCACGCTGTCTTCGCCTTCATAGATCGGCGACGGCGCGCCTTCGCCCCGCATGCAGCGGTCCACCGCCTCGATCGCGAGCTTGCCCGCATGGGCCGGCGCATAGGCCTTCCAGCTTGAAATCTCGCCCTTGCGCGACTGGCGCGTGGTGCAGGTGACGTGCAGCCCCTGCTGCACCGACTGGTAGATCGTCTCGGTATCAAGCTTCAGCAGCGTGCCGAGAGCCGCCGCAACGGACGGTCCGATATGCGCAATATGATCGATCTTGTGCTCGTGCAGGCAGATTCCCTTTACCAGGTTCACCTGGATTTCGTAGCCGGTCACAATCCCACGCAGCAGCTGTTTGCCGTCGAGACCCTTTTGCTGGGCGACCGCAAGCGTCGGCGGGATGTTGTCGCCGGGGTGGGAATAGTCGGCGGCGAGAAACGTGTCGTGATAATCGAGCTCGCGCACGGCCGTGCCGTTCGCCCAGGCGGCCCATTCGGCGCAGAAGCGCTGGTCGACCGGCATACCGAAGATCGTGGCGCCGCCATTGCGGGGATGACAGATTGCCATCGCCCGGGCGTTTGCCACCGGACGGCGATTGACCGAGGCCATCGCGACGGACGCGTTGTCGATTATCCGGTTGATGACCATGTCGGTGACGTCGTCGTCGATCTCGACCGGATCGGCTGCGACCTCGGCGATCTTCCAGGCAAGCTGGTCTTCGCGTTTCAATTCCTGTTTGGAAGGATAGACCTTAACGGTATGATTTTTCACGAGTTGGCTGCTCCGGCTCGGCGGTTGATAGGGCGCGCCATCATACCCCTGCGGACAGGGGCGTCAACGCAGCGGCCGCCGCGTTCTTGCCGCAAAAACAGCGCTGTGATACGCAATTGAAATCATAATCGAATCCTGGGGAGGAGCCGTAAAATGGCCGATTACATTCTGCGCGTTTACACCGACGTTTTCACGGAGAAAGCCAGTGTGGCATCCCCCCTGCCCGGCATGAATCGCGGGATCTACGTCGCCGATGGTATGGCGACGATACGCGACGATCGCGGCGGCGCGACACTCAACGTGAATTCCGCCTGGTTCTCGACCGGCGACACCACGATCACCGCCGGTGCCAATGGCGCCCGGATACTTCGCTACGAACTCGTAAAGGGCGGCACAGCCGATGCCGACGGGCTCGCGCAGGGCGACGGCGTAACGTCCGTTCACAAGCTGTCGGCCGCCGTCGATCTCGAACCGGGCGACGGCTATCTCTGGCGCTGCGACCGGGTCGATATCCCGCCGAGCGGCATTGCCTACACGCACGTTCATCAGGGACCCGGCATCCGCTGTCTGCTCGAAGGCGGATTCAAGGTCGAAACCGGCGGCGAAACCCATGTTATCGCTGCGGGCGAGCCGTGGTTCGAGGCCGGACCGGTCCCGGTCCTTGCCTATGCGCCGGACGACAAACCCGGCAATTTTTCGCGCACCATGATCCTGCCGCGCGCCCTCAAGGGGAAATCGTCGATTTCCTACGTGAACGAGGAAGACAAGGACAAACCCAAGCGCCAGAAATACACCATCTTTCTGGACGAATTCATCGAGATATGAGGCACGAACACGCTCCTGCCCTGTCGTTATTCTGACAATACGGGGAACCCTGCGTTGTTCGCCAAATCGTCATCCCGGCCTTGTGCCGGGATCCAGTTTTCGAAACCGACACTCCGGACCCCGGGACGAGCCCCGGGTGGCAATGGAGTGCCAGAGCATTCGTCCCGCTTCCGCGGTCAGCGCACTCTGAAGAGATAAGGACCTAGAGATGGCCAACAATACGTCTTCGAACCTCCGCACCGGCGGACAAATACTGGTCGACTGCCTGCGTCTGCACGGCGTCGATACCGTCTTCTGCGTGCCAGGCGAGAGCTATCTTGCCGCCCTCGATGCGTTCCACGACGTTCAGGACCAGATCAACCTCGTCGTCTGCCGACAGGAAGGCGGCGTGACCAACATGGCCGATGCCTGGGGCAAGATGACCGGCAAACCCGGCGTCGCCTTCGTCACCCGCGGGCCCGGGGCGACCAATGCCTCGGTCGGCATCCACACCGCGCATCAGGATTCGACCCCGCTGATCCTGTTCGTCGGCCAGATCGCCCGGGACATGGCCGAGCGCGAGGCGTTCCAGGAAGTCGATTACCGCCGCATGTTCGGCGAGATGACCAAGTGGGTCGCCCAGATCGACAACCCCGCCCGCGTGCCCGAAATGGTCAGCCGCGCCTTCCACGTCGCAACGTCGGGCCGTCCCGGCCCGGTCGTGCTGGCCCTGCCCGAAGACATGCAGACCGAACGCGCCGATGCCGAAGACGGCCAGCCGTATCACACCGCCCAGGCCAACCCGGGCGCCGCCGACCTGGCAAAGTTCCGCGACATGCTGGCATCCGCGAAAAAGCCGCTGGTGCTGGCAGGCGGCGGCGGCTGGACGCCGGACGCCTGTGCCGATCTCACCGCCTTTGCCGAACGGAACGACCTGCCCGTCGCGGTCTCCTTCCGCCGGCAGGACCTGATCGACAACCTCCATCCGAACTATGCCGGCGTCATCGGCCTCGGCATCAACCCGAAGCTGAAAGCCCGGCTGGACGAAACCGACCTGCTGGTCGTGATCGGCCCGCAGCTCGGCGAGATTGTGTCCGGCGGGTACACCTATTTCACCTTCCCGAAACCGAAGCAGACCTTCGTGCATATCAGCGCGGGCGTGGACGAACTGGGCAAGGTTTATCAGGCCGATCTCGGCATCAATTCGGGCATGGCAGAATTCTGCGCTGCCGCGAAGGCGATGGAACCGGTCAAAGGCGCGTGGGCCGGCGAAGCGGCCGCGGCCCATGCCGATTACATGGCCTTCTCCACCCCTGCGCCGATGCCGGGCGACGTGAACTATTCCGAAATCGTCGGCTGGCTGAGCGATACCCTGCCGGAAGATGCGGTGATCACGAACGGTGCCGGGAATTACACCGTCTGGGTTCACCGGTTCTTCCGCTACAAGCAATACGGCACCCAGCTCGCCCCTCAGTCGGGCGCGATGGGCTACGGCGTGCCGTCCGGCGTGTCCGCCGCGATCCGCCACCCCGACCGGGTCGTCGTGTCGTTCAGCGGCGATGGCTGTTTCCAGATGAACGGCCAGGAAATCGGCACCGCCGTCCAGCAGGGCGCCAAGGTGATCTTCGTCGTCGTCAATAACGGCATGTACGGCACCATCCGCATGCACCAGGAAACCCATTACCCGAAACGCAAGTCCGGCACCGATATCGTCAACCCGGACTTCGCCGCGCTGGCCCGCGCCTATGGCGCCCATGGCGAAACGGTCACGAAAACAGCCGATTTCGAAGCCGCGTTCGAACGCTGCCGCGCGGTGGACGGGCCGTCACTGATCGAACTGGTGATCGATCCGGATGCAGTGCTGCCGACGAGCACGCTGTCGGGGATTCAGGCGGCGGCTTTGAAGAGCTAGTCATTTATTAAAGTGTCATTGCTCACAGCCTTGCAGCGCTAAACAAGAATAGTGCGTTATGGCTTCCGCGATATATGGTGAGTTAAGATGGTACAAGACCTGCAGTGTAAATATCGCTATTGAGAAGTGAAAAATCCCAGAGAAATACCCATTCAGATAAAAACACGCATAAAAAACTAAATAACAAAACCAATAAAATGGGAAAATACTCCAACACATATTCTGAAACATCTAATACACCGATTTATATTTCATAATAGGCCACACACGACATCAGAAACAAAAATATAATTAAATATTTATCATTATTATTTCATTTTATGACTTTTATTTTGCTATAAATTAACGGATCGACAATAGTCGAAAAATATATAAATACATTCACATGCACATATCTTATTGAAATGTAGTAATATAATATATACTTATTTAATGCGTTTGCTATTAATGCCGAAAAATAGTCCCACCCATAAATTAATGCATGTATAAATTTCAAAAATTCGAATTGGGACAACGATGTAATCTCGGGAACTAGCTTGGTCAAAGATACTGCGGCCACGATCCCCCTCGACCACCAGAATACCTTCAACCACTTACGTGTACCGTCTTGTGTTTCCAACATTACATGTCGGGCGCAATAACCGCCCTACCCCATCAACCTGTTCATCTCCGGGTGGACAATATTCTCCCTGCCCCAGGTCAGCGTTCCGGAGTCCCGCATTTCCAGGCAGGCTTCACGCACCCGGGTGTAGGTCATCAGGGAAAACAGGCCGCCGATACTGACCCGCGCCACCCCCATTTCCCGCATCTGATGCAGGTCGGGGGCCGCCGGGTTGGCGAGGAAATTGACCGGGCCGTCGATGGCGGCGAGCAGTTTTTCCATCGTCTCGCGGTCGCGCACGAACGGCACGAAGACGCAGCCCGCCCCTTCCTGCAGATAGGCATTGCAGCGCCGTACCGTTTCCTCGAACACGCCCTCGCCCGGCCCGCCGAAAAACCCGTCTGAGCGGGCGTTGATGACGAAGGGCACACCGTAATCGTCGGCGGCCTTCTTCGCCGCCCGGATTCGGGCAACCGACAGGTCGTATTCCAGCAGCGGATGACCCGCGGCCTGGGATGATGAATCCTCGATATTCGCACCCACCGCGCCGGCATCCAGCGTCGTCGTCACGGTATCGCCGACCGCTTCGGGCGCTTCGCCGTAACCTGCTTCCATGTCCGCGGTCACGGGCAGGTCGACCCCGGCGGCGATCTTTCGGACCATGAACAGCATGTCGTCGCGGCTGATCACCTCTCCGTCGGGACAGCCGAGCGACCACGCGATGCCCGCGCTTGACGTTGCGATGGCAGGATAGCCCTGTTCGGCGACGATGCGCGCACCGGCAACATCCCAGACATTGGGCAGGACCAGCGTTTCATCCGCGTCGATCAGCGCCTGGAGTTTTTCGGCCTTCTGGCCCAGTATCGCTTTGTTCATGGCCGTTCCCCGTTTTGCCGGTGGATCAGAGGGTGATTTCCGGCACCGGCCCGCCGGTCGCCATGCCGAGCACGCCGTCGATGATCGCATCGACATCGTTCACGGCGGCGAATGTCAGCAGGTCCCGCGCTTTTTCGATCATTTCGTCGCGGCTGAGCGGCAGTTCCGGATCGCCCTTGCAGGCGGTGCGCGCGGCCGTCACCGAGGCGCCGTCTTTCAGGTTCACCGTGACCTCGCCGCCCCAGTCCTTCGGATAGGCGTTGGTATAGGTGTCCCCTGCCCGCACCGAGATCGATTTCCGCAGTTCCGCCGCCCGGTCGCGGCCCGAGGGATCGAACGACGCGAAGGTGCACCTGCCGTCGAGAAGGCTGATGGCGACGCAGTGCTGGACCGAGAACTTGGCCTCGTATTCGCTTTCCGGCACGGGCCGGTCGCACACGTCGATGGAGGCCTGATACACGGCGACATCGACGCTTTCGATATCCTTCGCGTCGATCCTGCCGGAGAGTTCGAGCGCCGCGTCGATGACGGGATGCGTATGGCGGCAGGACGGCCAGGGCTTGATCGATGTCAGATGCACCTGCCACGGCGCGTTGGGGTCGCGCAGCACCGCGTCGGGATCGGGATCAGGGCATGCGCCGGCATAAAGCCCCTGCGGCCCTTCGAGGATAGCGGGCGGGCCGGTGAAGCCGAGTTGCGCCAGTTCGGCCGCCACGATCCCCGCCTCCGCGCCGCGCCCGGCGTGGAGATGCTTGCTCATCGCCCCGGTATTGAGGAATTCCCACAGACCGGCGGATTGCGTGCCCGCATTGCCGAGCGCATGGACGGTCTCGGTATCGGTCAGCCCCATCAGGGTCGCCGCCGTCATCGCGCCGCCGAACGTGCCGCAGGTCGCTGTATTGTGCCAAATCCTGTAATGCGCCCGGCCGACCGACATGCCGACGCGGGTACAGGCCTCGAACCCGAACAGGACCGCTTTCAGGAATTCAGGCCCCGTGGGCATGTCGTCGCGGCTGAGCGCGAGGGCCGCCGGTATCGTTACACAGGCGGGATGGACGACCGACGCCTTGTGCAGGTCATCGACCTCGAGAATATGGGTGAGACCGCCCATTACCAGGGCCTGGCGCCCGGTATCGCCTTCCTTGCCCTTCAGATAGGCGAGGAGCTTCTCGCCCGGGACCGAGCGGCGGCCCGCCAGCATGTTGGCAACGCCGTCCAGCGTGAACAGCGCCATCGCCTCCAAATCCGCCTGATCGACGGGCTTGTTCCGGATCAGCGAAACGAGTCCTTCGGTCAGAGTGCCGTCGATCCGGGGGGAGACGATTGTTTCAGGATTGGTATTCATCGCGATGCCTCGGTGTTTGGTCTCTCATTATGGCACGTTGGGGATGTTATCTTAAAGACCGACCGGCGCCGGAGTGAAGGACGGGGCAGGCTTGAATGTTGATCTTGACCCGGCTATGGGGTGTCCATGACATCCATCGCTTCTCCTGAAACGCCCGCCTCTCCTCTCGCGTACATTCCGCCGACATTCTTTGGCGCCGTGATGGGGGTTTCCGGGCTGGGCCTTGCCTGGCGTCAGGCCGAAAAGTTTCTCGACTGGCCATCGCTCCCGGGCGATATCGTTCTGGTGATTGGCGCGGCAATGCTGGCCATGGTGGCGCCCGCCTATATCGCCAAATGCCTGCTCTACCCGGCGATGCTGTGGCGGGATTTCGACCACCCGGTAAAGGGACCTTTCCTGGCAGGCGCCCCCCTGGCAATCCAGTTGCAGGTGCCCGGTGTCCTTCCCCTGCACCCGGGCGTGGCGGAAGGGCTGTTCCTGTGCGGTGCCGGGCTAAGCCTATTTCTGACGCTCTACATAATGTCGCGCTGGTTCCTGCGGCCGCAGGAAATGGCGAAAATGAATCCGATCTGGCTGATCCCGGGCGTTGGTGGTTTTCTGACCGCACTGATGGGCCCCTCGCTCGGCTATATGGAGCTGAGCTGGTTCTTTTTCTCGATCTCGGTGGTCATCTGGATCCTGTTATCCGCCGTGCTGATGTACCGGCTCATGTTCGGGCCGGCTCTGCCCCCACCGCTCACGCCGACCTACTTCGTACCCATCGTGCCCCCGGCGCTGATGTCGATCATCTTCCCGCTCCTCGTGCCGGGGGAGATATCGCCGTTCACACGCGTTATCTATTACTTCGCGCTGCTCCTGCTGCTGTTGAACATCACGATGATCCGGACATTCCTGCGGGTCAGGTTCTCAATGGGCTGGTGGGCATATTCGTTCCCGCTCGACGGGATCGCCGCTGCGACGCTGATCTACGGCGACACCACGAATAATCCCTACCTGCTCGCAGCGGGACAGGCCATCCTGATCTTTGCGACGGGGCTGATTGCCTACATTCTCGTCCGGACGGTCATCGACATAGCCCGCGGCCGGATCCTGATACCCGACCCGCCGCCCGCCTGAGAAAGCCGTTAAACCGGCGGCTTGTAGTTCGGGAACCGGTCCGACACATCCATGTTGTAGAGCTTCCGGGCGTTTTCCCCGAGAATGTTCTTTTTCTGGCGCTCGTCGAGGAACGGCAGGTCCCAGATCACGCTCGGCACGTCCATGTCCCAGTGCGGATAATCCGAACACCAGCAAAGCTGGGTTTCCGCCTTGATCATCTTGAAGGTCATTTCAAGCACATCCATGTCGTGCGGCATTTCCATCGGCTGCGACGAATAGAACATGTCCTGCATGTATTCGCTCGGCAGCTTTTTGAGCAACGGCGCTTCGGACGACCGCATGCGGTAATCGTTGTCGAGACGCTGCATCAGCCAGGGAATCCACGCGAGGCCGGATTCGATCCACATCACGTCCAGCTTGGGGAACCGTTCCGGCAGACCGTTGACGATCCAGTTGCACAGATGCACCGCATTGAACACCGTGAAGCCGAGCGCATGGGTGACAAGGAAGCGGTTCGTGTTCCCGAGAAGGTGGTCGTTCCAGCTGTAGGAGCCGTGGAAAGCCAGCGGCTTGCCCATTTCCTCGATCAGGGAATAGGTTTTCATATAGGCGTTGTCATAGACCGGCTTGTAGCGGGTCGAGACCACCATGAAACCGCAAACGCCTTCGCGGTCGCCGAAATCCTGGACCATCTTGTAGGTCGCTTCCGGGTCGTTGAACGGCAGGTACAGCATGGTCTTCAGGCGTTTTTCTTCCTGAAGGATCTTTTCCGTCAGCCAGCGGTTATAGGCCCGCGACATGGCGACTTCGTATTCAGGCACCGGGTGCAGGCCGAGCAGCAGCATCGGCGTCGGGAACAGCATCACGTAATCGACGCCCATGGCGTCCATCCATTTGAGCGACAGGTGAATATCGCGATGCTTGTCGTCCTCCGGCGTCTGATCCATCTTCCGCAGCGGATAGCGCGTCACGCGCCCCGCGACATCCTGCGCGCCGGGGCTGCCCATCATGAACGGACTGTTCGCCCCCGTTCCGGCCCCCGAATAGACCTGCGCGGTGCGTCTCAGCACCGGATCATCGATAAACTCGACGATCTCCTTCATGGATTCGTTTTCATAGTGATGGCAGTCGACATCGATGATCAACGTATCGTTGAAACCGCGCTGGTCGCGCTGGCGGGCAGCGTTTATCAGGAGTTTCGAGGTATCGAACTCCGCGACGGACATCTTGTTTAGGTGGTCTGTAGGTATTTCCATGCCACTGATTCCCTTTTTTAAAGTCTAGCCGCCTGACCAGGCCTGCCACATTCCTAGTTCGAAAAGCTCGATATTCACCGACTGCAACATCGCGGTCGACATGATCATCACCGACGTCACCGGCACGCCGCGCCCGTTCACAAACGGGTCCCAGCGTTCGCCCGCCTGATAACGGACGGTATACAGCCGGGTAAGGCTCTCGAGACCTTCCTGGATCATTGCCTGATCCGGTGTCTCGCCTTCTTCCAGGTCCAGTATTTTCCGGGCAAGCGCTTTGAGTTTCGCCGTCTCGACATCGACGTCGGCGAGCGGGTCGCCGGTCTCCTGCGCTATCCGCGCCGTCGCCTTGCCGTGGAACGGCGAATTGGCGATGTCTTCGTCGGTGATTTCGTCAGATGGTGACATAGATGCCGTCATCCTTTTCCGCCACGTCATACTTTTTCAGCCGGAATTTGCGGTCTGCAACCATGTCGCCGGTCTCCAGGTCGAATTCCCAGCCGTGCCAGGGGCAGACGATATGCATTTCGTCATGGTTGAAGGTCATGCCCTGATAGGTCTTGTCCTCGGCGATAACCTCTTCGACCTTCGCCATCAGCAGACCCTCGCAGGCAGGACCGCCCTGATGCGGACAGACGTTCTGGTAGGCAAACAGGTTTCCGTTCACACGGTACACACCGATTTCGTAATTGCCATTCGGCACGATCTTGCGATCCCCGTCCTTGAGGTCGGCAGATTTCGATACGAATAGTTCCTTGGCCATGCTTCTGTGTTCCTTTTATGGCGATTTATGGCGAATTCGATTTTAAGTGATGCCAAGACCCGCAGACGCGCTTGCCCGGGCCTTTTTGCCTTTTGTTGTCGTCGGCGCCATGTGTCGGTTCACCCGGTCCTGCAGCCTGGTCATGCCGGAATTCGCGGCTGCCGCCAGAGCGAAGATCAGGAGGATGACCGCATACATGGGCGCGATCTGAAACTGCTCGTAATAAATCCCGAGCCTGTATCCGAGTCCGCCATCGGCAAATTTCAATTCCGCCACAAGCACACCGATCACGGTAATTGCAACACCGAGGCGTAACCCCGTAATCACCGGGTTCACCATCGCCGGCATATAGATCTTGGTGATCATATGCCATTTATTCAGGTTGTACGTTCTGCCGACCCGGATAAGTACCGGGTTGATCAGCATCATTCCCAGCGTCGTGGTAAAGACGACCGGGAAAAACGCCGACATTGAGCCCTTTGCCATTTTGGATTCGATCCCGACGCCGAACATCAGGAAAATAATGGGCAGGAAGATAATCTTCGGTGTCGAACCGATGGCATTGAGATAAGGCAGCATCGCCTCGCGTATCAGCGTGTTGGTGCCGAGCCAGATGCCCACGGCGATCGCGATGAGCGCGCCGCAAATAAAGCCCACGATGTGCGCGGCAAACGTCATCCCGAGATCACGGTAAAAACTTGCGGACATAATCTCGTAAAACACCGCAATGGCTATATTCCAGATATGCGGAACGACATCATTATAGAAAATGCCGTAGGAGCCGAGTGTCGCAATAACCTCCCACAACGCGATAAATCCGATTACGGTCATAAGGCGGATACGCGATACCCGTCCGTCCATTGAGCGCTCTGCTGCCCCTGTGGCGGGAACAGTCGCCTTGATCACACCGGCCTGAGCCATTTTTCGATCCTCCCGAATCCCCAGTAGAAGAACGTACTCACCAGAATAACTGCCAGAATAGCGGCATAGGTCTCCGGTATGCTGAAATTATCGTATAACTGCGACACGATGCGGCCAAGACCGCCGAAATCGGTGAGGTACTCGATCGCGACGATGTTCACCAGCGTGTACATCACGCCGATCCGTATCCCCGTGAATATGGTCGGGACAGCGCTCGGCAGCATGATCTTGCGAAACATGTCCTGTTCCGAAACATTGAAGCTGCGCCCGACATTGACGAGTGTCTTCGAGACTCCCAGCAAACCCTGCCGGGTCTGAATTGCGATGGGTATCGCCCCCGGAATGAACCCCATCAGGATGAGCGTATGGTAGTTCCGCCCAAAAAGAACCAGGAACAACGGGTAAAGCAGGACAATCGGGGTCGAGAATGCGGCGGCAAGCCAGCCCTCATACGCCAGGCCGTAGGCTTCGCGTTTGTACAGGAAATACCCGAAGGGCAGTCCGATAATGAGTGCAAGCAGCGTCGCCGCCGCCGTCATAGCGAGTGTCACGAAGAAATTGCCGACGATATCCATGTCTTCCTGAACGATCGGGAAAGACAGGATTGTATCTGACGGCCGGGGAACGATGATTTCCATCACCCACCCGGAATTGACGGACAGTTCGAGCAGCACGGCACACGCCAGCACCCCGAACAGGCCGACAAGAACAGGCATTTTATGGAGCTTATTCATCAGCTTCAGAATTCCCCGGCCATTTAATCAGACGATCAGGGCTTGTTACCCATGGGATGAACCAGTTCCTTCAGCTGCTCAGCCGTCAGAAGCTCCCTGATCTTCTTGTTATCCAGCGCGATCTGATTGATCTTGTCGAGACCGGCAACCGGCAGGATGGTGGCGACTTCCAGAGGCGTGTCCTCGGTCGCGCTCTTTACGTCCTCGAAGTTAAGGTTCCAGCGCTTCGCGTATGTTTGAAGCCGTTTTTGGCTGTTGTAGGTCATTTTGAGGGATTCATCGAATGCCGTCATCAGGCGCTTTGCGACGTCCCGGTTCTTGTTCAGCCAGTTCAAATTGGCTGCGATGACGCGGATCGTGATGCCGTTAAGCCCGGTTGCTTCCTTGCCGGTACCGATAATCCGGATTTTGCCCTCGCGCAGAAGGTCTTTGTTCAGCGGATAGACCGACCAGCCGGTTTCCACCTGCCCGGACATAAGCTGCGTCCGCGACCCCGAGGGACCGCCGACAGACACGAATTTCGGCTCAATCTTCAGGGCCGAAGCGATAAAGCGCGCCGCCAGATCCGTCGTCGATCCGGGACGCGAATAAGCCATCACCTTTCCGCCGTCGAGGTCCTTGAACGACTTGATCGGGCTTTCGGGCTTCACATACCAGTAAAGGTCTGGGACGCCTCGGATATTGCTGCCGAGAATGCGGACGGGAGCACCTTTCGCATATGCCGAAAGAACACCGAGCACGCCATTGCCCCAGACGACATCCTGACTGCCGGTAATCACCGCCTGCAGCGACGCCGCGCCGCCCGAGCCGTGGATCACGGAAACATCAAGATTGTGCTTTTTGAAAATGCCTTCTTCAAGACCTGTATAGGGATGCTCGGTCTCGAACACGACCTTCGTGCTGTTGACCAGCCTTACCTTGTCCTGAGCGAATGACGGCGCCGACAGAACGGCGATGCCCGCTGCCGCGATTGCGAATGTTTTCAGTGTCTTAGACATAGTTTCCTCCCGTTTGGGTTTTTAAGTTGATTAAGTCTAGTCCAGTTTTCATTTCTAGGCTAATGGCTCTTAGGTAGCCGCGATCGATGCCTCCGCATCCGCCATCCCGCGCGAGGCTTCCTCACGCAGAAGGGTCCAGAGCTTGCCGACATAGGTACCGAATTCCGCGGTCGCGATAACTTCGGATGTGCGCGGACGCGGCAGTTCGATCGGAATGATCTCCTTGATGATCCCCGGCCGATAGGACATCACGACCACCCGATCCGACAGCTGAACCGCCTCGGTGATGTTATGCGTGATCAACAGCATCGTCTGGTTCAGGGCCGCCCAGATTTCGAGCATCTTGTCACCCAGCAGCATGCGGGTCTGTTCATCGAGCGCACCGAACGGCTCGTCCATGAGCATGATCCGCGGCTCATAGGCCAGCGTGCGGGCAACCGCCGTCCGCTGTTTCATGCCGCCGGAAAGCTGGGCCGGAAAATGATTTTCGAAACCTTCAAGACCGACCAGCTTGATGAACTTGCGGGCGGTTTCTTCCCGCTCAGCCTTGTCGATTCCCTCGATTTCGAGCGGGAAAGCGACATTGTCCAATGTCGAGCGCCACGGAAATGTCGATTCTTCCTGGAAGACCACGCCCACGTCCTTGTGCGCGCCATCCACTTCATGGCCATCGATCAGGACCTCGCCGTCGTGATCGCCGATCAGTCCGCCGATGATATTGAACAGTGTCGATTTTCCACAACCGGACGGGCCGATAATCGAGACGAACTCACCCTCGGCGATATCAAGATTGACCCCGTCCAGCGCCTTGACCGGATTGTCTCCACCCGCGTTATAGGTTTTCGAGACGTTTCTGATCTCAAGAATATTGGCCATTTCTGTGCCCTCGCCTCAGCTCGCCGTGCCGGTGGACGCTTCGCCGCTGGCACGCGTCACCATCGGTGCGGAATATCCCGGCTGTACGACGACATCGATCAGATAGGGCTCTCCCGCCGCCACCGCCGCCAGGCCTTTCTCGAATGCTGCGACCAGATCGCCGACCTTTTCGATCGGACCATCTGCCTGAAGTCCCTGCGAACGCGCATAGCCCGCAAGATCCAGCGCCGGCTCGTCGATCCGCTGGCCGATCCAGCGGTTCTCGACCGGTCGGTTGCGCTGCGTCGCCATGGCTTCCTGGTGAACCTCGTCGTTGAAGTTCGAACGGTTGTTGGAAATGATAAACAGGACGGGGATCTTGTAATGGGCCGCCGTCCACAGAGCCGAGCCACCCTGCATGAAATCGCCGTCGCCGACGATGGCAACCGCCATGCGATCGGTGTCCAGCAGCGCAAGCGCCGCGCCGATTGCACCGCCCGCCGTCGAGCCGAGCCCGCCGCCACCATCGTTGCCGAGGTAATCCAGCGGATGCTCGAAATCCCATGATTCCGATGCCCAGCCAAGCGGAACACGCGTCAAGGTGAGTTTATGTTCTCCGCGCGCTTCCTTGAGGGCATAGGCGATATCGCGCGGCGCGATCTTCGCATCCGGCGCCTTGTCTTCCTGAGGGGGCGGTTCGACCTTCGGCTTCGCGCCGCCGTCCCACATGGACTTACCGCCGAGTTTCGCTTCGAGCGCGACAAGCAGCTGCTTCACGAACACGTCCGGGTCGGCAAGAACCGGAATATCGGCCGGCGCCAGACCGAAATGATCGGCGCTCCAGCCGTTATGCACATATGAATCCACGGTGCAGTTGACGATCTTGCCCGGCACCCCGCCCCGCGGCGTAAGGGGTTTGAGAGACCCGGCGAGATCGATCCAGTCGAACGACACGATGACGTCCGCCTTCATCATTTCTTCCTGACCGAGCGGGCTCACCCAATTGGACGGCGCGCCGATATGCAGGGCATGATTTGTGGGAAAGGACGCGCGGCTCTTGAGGTCGGTCACAACGCCCGCGCCGGTCAGTTCCGCCAGCTTTATACGGTTCTCCCAGCCTTCCATGGTCGCCGACATGCGGCCGAACATCAGCACGGCATTCTTCGCGCCCGCAAGAAGCTCCACCGTCGCGGCGACAGCGTCTTCGGACGCGGGCGGCGGGTCGGCCATCTGAAAGCGCGAAACATCGGGGATCTTGACTTCGTTTTCCTTCAGCGGCGTTTCCTGGAGTCCCGCATCGAAACATACGTAGACCGGCCCTTTCGGAGCCTGCTGCGCCATGATGTTCGCCCGCAGCATGGTCTCTACAATCGCTTCGGCAGACCTGGGTTCGTCGTCGTATTTCACGTAGTTGCGGAGCAACGCACCCTGATCCTTGGCCGTGTGGATCCAGTCGATCCACGGGCGCCGCAGCGGCGCATCGACCGGACCGGTCGCCCCCATCACGAAGATCGGCGCACGATCGCACCAGGCATTGAAGATGCCCATCAGCCCATGCATGAGGCCGACATTCGAATGGACGATTGCCCCCATCATTTCGTCGGCGACTTTCGAATAGCCGTGCGCAATGGAGATCGCATGATCTTCGTGCAGGCAGAGCAGCATCTGCGGTTCTTCATTACCCAGATAGTTCACGATCGAATCGTGAAAACCGCGATAGCTGGCACCGGGATTCAGCGACACGTATTTAATGCCGAGCTTCCGCAGCATCTCGGCGGATACATCGCTGACCCATTCCATGGGTTTATTGTCGCCCGGCACGGGACGGTCGAATTTGCCGATCTGGTTCATGCTGTCAGTACTCCTGCAAAGGCAGATTAAGAAAAGGAAACGCGCTAAGAACACCCGGCGCAACGACGGGCTGCGCGGGTTCTAGAAAATCTTCGGAGAGTTTGTCGAGGCTGTCCAGCCCGAGCAACCCCATTACGGTATTCATCTCGATCTCGAGCAATTCCAGCACCCGGCAGACGCCGGCCTGTCCGTCTGCGGCGAGCCCGAGGCCCTGTATCTTGCCGATCGCCACCGCGTCGGCACCGCGCGCGATCGCCTTGACGATATCGGTGCCGCGACAGAATCCGCCATCGACCACGATTTCAGCGCGGCCGTCTACCGCTGTGACGATTTCGGGCAGCATATCGATGGTACCGCGGCCATGGTCGAGCTGCCGGCCGCCATGGTTCGACACATAGACGACCTCTACCCCGTGCTTGACGCACAGCGCTGCGTCCTGGGCCGTCGCGATCCCTTTAACGATCAGCGGGATATCCCAGGTGTCCTTGAACCATTTTACGAGATCCCAGTTGAGTGCCGCCTGGAACTCCCAGCCCTCGTTGTTCCGCGCGCGCCCGCTCGGCTTGTAGCGCTTGATGATATCCCGTTCGCGCCGTGAATAGAGGGCCACATCGACGGTCAGACAAAAATGAATGTAACCGAGGTCGATCGCCTTGTTGACGATATCCGCGATCCAGTCCCGGTCGCCGCGCACATAGAGCTGAAAGACCTTGTCGTGTTTTGTTTCGGCGGCGATTTCCTCGATTCCGGGTCGCGTAACCGAACTCAGATAACTGACGACACCGAATTCCTCGGCCGCCTTTGCAACCGCCATCGCCCCGCCGGGATCCAGTGCATCCAGAGACCCCATGGGCGCGAGTATGATGGGCAAACGGCTTTTGCTGCCGTGAACGGTCGATGTCAGGTTTATCTCGCGGACGTCGTTCAATACGCGCGGACGGAAGGCGAGGCTGTCCAGCGCCATACGATTGCGGAGCAGTGCGGTTTCGGTATCTGCACCACCCGTCAGGTAGTCCCAGGCACCGGGCGAGAGGTTCCGGTGTGCCGCTCTTATGATCTCGTGCAACGTGGCGAATTCGCTCACGTTATCAACCCTCCTGCATGATCCCGGTATTTTTTCCGGTTTGGCTGCTAAAGCAGTCCCTTACTTAGATTCCTAACGAAAATCATGAGACAACGCAAACGGCCCGCCTCCGATTTATCGGCTACCGATAGCGCCAACGAAACAATCCCGATCGCCTGCCCGGCGATACCGAAGGGACGCCGACAGTCTTTTACATAGATCCTCAGGCAGGACCGCAGACAACATTGACGAGGGCCTGGCGTTTCTCACTGGTGACGACTTCAAGCGCCTTGTCCAGCGTCGGCATCAGGTCCTTGGATTCCGTCACGCGAAACCCTGCCCCGCCCGAAACCTCGACGGCTTTCTCGTAATGCTGTTCGACCGTGAAATGGGTCAACGGCTGACGATTGGCCCTGGCAGCGTAGCCATCGGGCTCCAGCCCCGTGGTCGAACGATGCACCGCCTGCCAATGCTGATTATTGAAGACCACCCACAGGATTGGCAGATTCTGTTCGGCTGCGACGTAGTGGCAGGACACAGGCACGTTGAACATGTATGCGCCGTCGCCTTCCGTGCCGATGACCAGTTTGTCCGGCGCGGCAAGCTGGGCGCCGAGGGCGACCCCCATACCGTGTCCAAGGCCGGAGGCGGCACCCGCGTTCAGCAGCGTGCCGGGCCGGTCGATATCGACATACTGCCCCATCAGCGGCGATTCCTTGACCATGATGGTGTCCGGATCGCGCAGGTTATTCAGGCAGTGAGAAATATAGGCGGGCGATATCGGAGACTGCGTCTTTTCGCGCTCCAGCTTCGAACGCCAGCCCTCTTCCAGTTCTTCATGTGCCGCCGTGATCCTGTCGCGCCGGATCGCGATCTTCTCCTTCGCGCCATGTGCGTGCTCTGCCATGACCGGCAGCAGACAGCGGAAGCCGATATCCGCCGGACAGGTCAGGGAAATATCCGCCGGGAAACCGCGCACAGGCACCATCGTGTACATCGGGTCCGCCGCGATATGGATCACCTTGCAGTCATCCGGCGGCGTCACCTGCGACGGCAGCCACGGCACGACCGTATCGAACACGACGATCACGTCGGCATCCTTGACATACGGATTCGGATTGTAGCCGGCATGCATCGGATGGCGTGGCGGCATGGCAACGAAGCGGTTCCGGTATTCGACGACCGGTATGGCGTAGGTCTCCGCCAGTTCGACCAGGGGCGCCATTACGCCGGGGTTCCGTCCGCCCCAGTTCGTGATCATCACGGGGCGTTCAGCGTTTGCCAGGAGCGACGCCACCTCGTCGAGCGTATTCGGGTCCGGATAAGGCGGCGATGCCGGCAGAATACGGTTCGGCGAGTCGAACGAGAATTCGTCCATCTGCAGCGCCAGCACTTCGCGCGGCAGCGACAGGTATACCGGTCCCCGCGGCTCGCTCATGGAAATGGAGAGCGCGCGGTCAATGATATCGGCGACCTGCTCGCCATTGCGCAACTCGTAGTCCCACTTGGCGACCTCGCGGGTCATCCCCGCCTGGTCGTACATTTCCTGCGTCCAGTGAATATCGAGGCTGCGATGGCCTTTGAGCGTGTGTTCGTTGGTGGGCGTGCGGCCTGCCGTAAACAGCATGGGCACATACCCGCGCGCCGCATTCAGAAACCCGTTCATCCCGTTCGCGGTGCCGACATTGACATGCATCATCGTCATCTGCGGACGGCCGGAAACGAGGTAATGCCCGATCGCCATGTGCTGGGCCGTATTTTCATGCGGGCAGGTGATGGGCTCCGGGATGGGCGTGCCAAGCGCCTGCGCCTTCGCCAGCGCCTCGATCAGAGGTGCGAAATCTGTACCGGCATTGGCGAACAGATAGTCGATACCCCGGTCCGCGAGGACGGCAAGATAGGCATCGGCAACGGTGCAGTTCTTCAGCGTCTTCTTCGGCATCTCGGCGTTTTCCCCTTTGATATCACCGCGGTTTTCGATGGCCGTGGATTATATCAAACGAGTTTGGCAGACGCCGACGTCTACGCCAATCGCCTGAGGCGACGTTTTTTTAGCAGCCGGCGAATCAAAGAGCCGGCCTAGTCGTCTTCGTCCTTCAGCGTGCGCACTTCGGTATTCATGGTGAGGTCGCTGCGGCGGCGCTGGGCGATGATCTCGCCTGTCTTGAAGTAATCGCTCTCGACGGCGCGCTTCGCCATCACGTCGAATTCCTCTTCCCACTCGCCGAGGGAATAGCCGTGCCATGGCACCTGGGGTTTGAGTTCCGGCAGACCGAGTTCTTCCCAGATTTCCTTGGCTGCGAGCATGAATTCCTTTTTTGGCAGCGAAATCGGCGGGAAATCCTCTTTCAGGGTCGCGTCGAACAGGACGGAGGCGTCTTCGCCGCCTGCCCGGCCGCTACGCGGCCCGTGACCGGAATCCCGGTGTTTCAGGATTTCAACATCCAGCGCGGGATTGGCGCGATAAGCCATGGCCCAGAAAACCGCATCGGCGTTATCCGGATCGATATCGTCATTGACCGCGATCACGTACTTGCCTGCCGCCCGGTGGAGGGATGCCGCGCCATACATCGCACGCCAGATTTCGGTGGAGGGCATACCGCGTTCGCAGATCACGATGATCAGCTTGCGGATGTTGGTCAGCGGCTCATGCATCGAGACCCTGATCACGCCCTTGATGCCGAGATGATCCCGCAGATGTTCGGTAAACATCGGCTCATAGGCGACGCGCTTGATGACCGACGATTCGGACGGCGTCACCTGGCTGATTATCGACGTGAGTATGGCGTCCTTCTTCCGCGTGATGCAGGTGACGTCCATAAACGCATTGTATTCCTGCAGGTTCACATGGCCGTGGGATTCGCCGAAAGGCGCTTCGGGCTCCAGGAATTCGGTGCTGATATAGCCCTCGATGACGATTTCGGCCTCCGCCGGAACCATCAGGTCGACCGTTTTGGCTTTCACGATATTGATGGGCGAGCCGGCAAGTGCGCCGGCGACGCGGAACTCGTCGGTATCTTCCGGCAACTTGATCGCCGAGGTGAACGTGACCGAGGGCGGTGCGCCGAGCACGACAGCCGCCGGCATGGGCTGACCGAGCTTCTTGTACTTTTCCCAGTGAATGTAAATACCCGGGCGCAGTTCAAGCGACGGGTTCATGCCCATGCGCTTCTGGCCCTTGATCTGGCCACGGTAGTTGCCCATGTTCTGGACACCGGTGTCCGGGTCCTTGGTGATATACTGCGACAGCGTCGTATAAGGCGCGTTGTCCCAGCCGGGCGTCGAGATCGGCACGGGGATGCCGTCCAGCCCCTGCCCGTCTTTGTCCAGATCATCGCCCTGCCAGACAATTTCCTGACACGGCGCGTCGGTTACTTCCACAGGGTCGATCGGGTTCGCAGTGGCATTTTTCCACGTGGACTCGATTTCATCGAGTTCGCACCCGATGCCGGTGCGATAGATGTCGCGGCTCGCGGCGAGGACGCCCACGGCAACCGGAATATCGAATTTCCGTCCCTTTGAATCGACAACGTTGGTGAACAGGAACGCCTTGCGATCCTTCTCCTCTATCCCGCCGCGGAACTGCCAGCGCACCAGCGGGTGCATCTCCGTGTCCTTGTTGATCTCGCGATCCACCCTGACCAGCAACCCGCGTTTATCGAGTTCTTCGAGGTGATCGTGCAGGTCGGGATAGCTACGCGGCGGGTTTTTGTCGTCGGTCATTCTTTCTTCCTTTTCCCCGGCGGGGAGAGCTTCTGTGTCCACTGCAGGGACGCGTTACTTGTCTTTGTCCTTGATCTGGGACGCATCTTCAAGCTTGTCCCATGTCAGGCTTTCATCGACCTCGTCCCCGGCACCGGGGTTGCCCATGTTGAGAGTACGTACCTCGGTATTGATATCCACGTCGCCGCGGCGGCGCTGGGCGATGATCTGACCCGTGGTCCAGTACTCGCTTTTCACCGCACGGCGCGCCATCGCTTCGAGGCCGGTATTCCATTCGCCGAGATCATAGCCGAACCAGGGCGCCTTCGGCTTCAGCTTCGGCAAACCGAGTTCCTCCCAGATTTTCTTCGCTTTCTCCATGAATTCGCGCTTGGGCAGCGAAACGGGCGGAAAGGTCTCCTTCAGGGTCGCGTCGATCAGCACGGCACTGTCCTCGGAATCGAGCAGCGACCGCGGCCCGTGCCCTTCATGCTTGTGCTTGAGAATTTCGACGTCGTTATGGGGCTTGCAACGATACGACATCGCCCAGAACACGGCATCCGTGTCGTCCGGATCGATATCCTCGTTGACCGCAATGATCCACTTGCCTTCCGCCTGGCGCAGCGAGGCGACGCCGTACATCGCCCGCCAGATTTCGGTGCGCGGGATATTACGGTCGACAACGACAATGATCAGCTTGTGCAGCGATGTCAGCGGCTCATGCGTCGAGACATGCTTCACGCCCTTGATACCCAGATGGTCGCGCAGGTGTTCGATCTGGCGCGCTTCGTAGGCGGGACGCTTGATCGTGCTCGATTCGGAAGGCGTCACCTGGCTGATCCACGACGTCATCACCGCTTTTTTCCGCCGTGTGATCGCGGTGATATCGAGATAGGCGTTATATTCCTGCAGGTTCACATGGCCGTGGGATTCGCCGAACGGCGCCTCCGGCTCGAGCAGTTCGGTTGACACGAAGCCTTCGATGACGATCTCGGATTCCGCCGGCACGATCAGATCGACGGTCTTGCACTTCGTAACATTCAGCGGAGACCCGGCAAGACCGCCGGACACCGCCAGTTCATCGAGCGATTCCGGCACCTTCTGCACGGACGTGAACGACACCACCGGCGGCGCGCCGATCACCACAGCGACCGGCATCGGCTTGCCGAGCTTTTTCCATTCCATCCAGTGCATGTATCCGCCGGTACGCAGCTCGACGGAGGGATTCATCCCGAGGCGGTTCGGCGCTTTCACCATGCCGCGATAGTTACCAGCGTTCTGAACGCCGGTATGCGGATCCTTGGTGATAAAATGCGAAGACGAAAAATACGGCGCGTTGTCCCATCCCGGAGACGAGATCGGCACCGGAATCGCGTCCAGACCGTTGCCGTTCAGCAGGTCTTCCCCTTCGAACACGATATCGTGGCAAGGCGCATCGGCGCTGTCTATCAGGTTGGGTTCGATCGGATTGTTGATCGCGTTGATCCATGTCTGCTTTAGGTCTTTCAGATCGCATCGCATACCAAGCTGGTAGATCTGCTGGTTGCCGGCAAGACCGCCGACCAGCACCGGGATATCGTATTTGCGTCCCTTGGAATCGGTGATGTTGGTGAACAGAAACGCCTTGCGGTCTTCCTCGTCGATACCGCCGCGGAACTGCCAGCGCACCAGCGGGTGCATTTCAGTATCCTTGTTGATCTCCCGGTCGATTTCAACCAGCAGACCTTTCGCCCGCAGTTCCTCGATGTGCTCGTGCAGGTCCGTATATCCGCGCTGCTCCAAGGTCGTTTCCACCATCTCCAATCCCTTTCCTAGTTCTGATCCGTGTCCCAGTCCGGTACGGACCGGACATGGGTGTTCGGTTTGATTCCTGCCCTGCGACGCTGCGCGCTGCGCTTGCCGTTTTCAAGATACTCGCCGGCCGCTGCTTTTTCGGCGAGACGGTCCCATTCGTCGGTCCAGTCGCCCAGCGTATAGCCGTGCCAGGGCGCTTCAGGATTTAGGGGCGGCAGGCCCAGTTCCTCCCACAGTTCCTTTGCACGTTCCATGTATTCCCGCTTCGGCAAGGCCAATGGCGGCATTTCCCGCTTGAGCGTGGCATCGATCAGGAGCGTCGAATCCTCCGGCCGGGTGCCGTCCGCGCCTTTCGGACCATGCCCCGCATCCCGGTGCCGCAAAATCTCGATATCCTTGTCCGGGTCCGCACGGTAGCCAAGCGACCAGAACACCGCGTCGCCGTTATCCGGATCGATATCCTCATTCACCGCGATCACGTATTTGCCGCAATCGGCCCGCAGCGACGTCGCGCCGTACAGCGCTCTCCAGACTTCCGTACGCGGCGTGCCGGGCGCCATCTGCAAAAAGATCACACGCCGGATATTGGTCAGCGGCTCATGCATGAAGACCCGCCTGATCCCTTTGACGCCGAGGTGGTCCCGGATGTGGGACAGGAACATCGGCTCATATGCCACGCGTTTGATAACGGACGATTCAGACGGCGTGACCTGGCTGATGATGGATGACAGGACAGCATCGGTTTTGCGCGTGATCGCCGTGACCTCGAAGATCATGTTGTAGTCTTCGAGCGATATATGGCCGTGGGATTCGCCGAACGGCGCTTCAGGCTCCAGGTATTCGGTATCGATCAGTCCCTCGATGATGATTTCCGAATCCGCGGGCACCATCAGATCCAGCCCTGTGCATTTCACCGTCCGGATCGGCGCGCCGGCAAGCCCGCCCGCGATGGTCAGTTCATCGACATCGCGGCGGATTTTCTGCGGCCCGGTATAGGCAACCGAAGGCGGACAGCCGAGCACGATGGCACACGGCATCTTTTCGCCGCGCGCCTTGTATTTCTCCCAGTGAAGATATCCTCCCGCCCCGCCTTCCCGGGCAGACATGCGGACTGCCATCCGGTTGGACGCCTTGAGCCCCCCGCGGTAGGTACCGAGATTCTGGATACCCGTTTCCGGATCTTTGGTAACGAACATGCCGGCCGTCAGATAGGGCGCACTGTCAAATCCGGGCGTGGAAATCGGGACCGGCAGCGCGTCGAGTCCCTTCCCTTCGCCGATCAGATCTTCGCCCCTGATGATTATCTGCTGACAGGGCGCGTCCGTCACAACAACGGGATCTATGGGGTTGTTTACCGCATTCGCCCAGTGCCGCCCGATTTCATCGAGCGAAACGCCGACACCGATCCGGTAGACATCCCGGTTTGCGGCCAATGCCCCCACCAGTACGGGCATGTCATAGGTCCTGCCCCGGCTGTCGAAGACATTGGTGAATAGGAAAGCCTTTCGTTCGGCATCCGGGATACCGCCCCGGTACTGCCACCGTACCAGGGGATGAAGCTCCGTATCCTTGTTCACCGGCTTGTCGATACGCAGCAGAAGACCCTCTTTCTCCAGCGCCGCGATGTGATCCTGAAGGTCGGGATAGCCGCTTACGCGGGAAACCGCCCCCGCATCCATCTGAGTTGCCATCGTCTGCCACCGCTGCGTTAGAAAAGCGCCCGGATCGAACGGGCGCGTCGGACAGGAGTTTACGCGGTCGGATTGGCCGATTCAATACGCTACCGTATGGTGAGGGCGATCGGGCCGGAAACCGTGTACATCAGAGGGTTATGCCCGGTTGGGCGAAGACAACATAAGATGATAACTGCGGGCCCGGGCGACACGCTCCTCCAGCGGCAAACCGCCGCTTCGAAGGTATTCGCCGGTCATGATGGTCTGGTAAACCTGACCGCGCACACGCGCTTCATGCGCGTCGAATCCCAGTTCGACGAGCTGGGCCGTCAGAAACGCGAGCCGCTGCGCATCCCGCTCTTCAATACGCCGCGCGACGTCCGCATCTTTGTGCGACAACATTCGCAACGATACCGTCTGCCCCCGGGTTACCCGCCCGACAACGCTCTTGAAAAGCGCCCAGATTCGATCCGCCGGATCGGTCGCGTGCTCCATATCCGGTAACATCTGGTCATCCCAGATCGAAAACCAGCGGTCCAGCAACGCGTCTATCAGCTGTTGCCGGTCCTTGAAATGCCAGTAAAAACTGCCTTTTGTGACCCCGAGACGACGTGCCAGGGGCTCGACCCGCACACCCTCGAGTCCGGCTTCGCCAAGCATCTCCCATGCCGCAGCAATCCAGTCACCGCGGCTCAGACTTTCGGTTGTTTTCCCCTGCCTGTCCTTGACAGGCAAAGATACCGGTTCAGCCATTTCATTCACTCCCAGCCAAATAATGGCAGCCATTACCGGATGATCTCAACCGATATACTTCCATCATGGGGATTTTAACAGCCTCTTCCAAATTGAAAATTCGAAGTCTAAGCTTCGGCCACGACGCGATAGCAAAACTCACCAAGGGAGACAAAATATGTCTGGAAGACTTACAAAAACACTCGCCGCGCTTCCGGCGGTCGCCGTCCTCGGACTGGCGATGCCGGCATCCGCAGACGAGATTTCAGATTTCTATAGCGGGAAAACTGTTACCGTCATGGTGCCGTCGGGCCTTGGCGGCACCCTCGGCCTCTACGGTCGTCTCGTAGCGGAGCATCTCGGCGATCATATTCCCGGAAAGCCCACGGTCATTGTCCAGTCCCGCCCCGGCGGCGGCGGCACGAAAGGCGCGGCATACGCCTATAACGCTGCCCCGAAAGACGGCACGTATATCGCCGAGGTTCTCGCACCCTCGGTTTTTGCGCCACTGCTGCGGTCCGTAAAATTCGATGCCTCAAAGTTTCAATGGCTCGGTTCGCTGACACCGAGACCCGCCGTCGTCTCCGTCTGGCACACAGCGGCCGCAAAAACCCTCGAAGAGGCCAAGAAGATCGAAATCCCGATGGGATCTACCGGTCTTGGCTCTGAAACCTACATCATCCCGACCCTGATGAACGAGGTTCTCGGTACCAAGTTCAAGGTCGTCAAAGGCTACAAAGGCGGCGGCGCCGTCAACAAGGCGATGGAAGCCCAGGAAGTCAGCGGCCGGATGCAGTACTGGTCAGGCTGGACGGCCGGCAAGCCGACCTGGCTGCGGGACAACCTGCTCGTTCATCTGGTTCAGTATGGCGGTGTCATTCCGGAACTTCCCAACGTACCGCAGCTCGCCAGTCTCGTTAAGAGCAAGGAAGCGAAAGACATGGTCGCCTTCATTGAAACTGCCCCGAAGATCGGGATGGGCTTCTGGGTGCACCATGAAGTTCCGAAGCCCCGTGTCGCGGCGCTTCGCAAGGCGTTCATGGCAATGATGGCGGATCCCAAGTTCCTGGAAAATACCAAGAAGCGCCGCACACCGATCGAACCGGTAAGCGGTGAAGTTCTCGACAAGCTTGTCGCCGATGCCTATGCGACGCCGCCCGCGACCATCGCCAAGCTGAAGGCGATTCTCGGGTTCAAATAAACCCGGCATATGCCGATACGAAAACACCCCGGAGCAGACGCTCCGGGGTGTTTTTTTGTGCGCTCGGAAGACGCCCGTCAGAACATGTTGATTGCCGGGATCGTCCGCAGGACGGGGAACCAGTCCCCCAGCAATGTCTGCGGCCACGGGATCACCAGCAGCTCATGGAACAGGAGATAGGACACGATCCATACCCCGCCGGAAACCATAAGCGTCAGACGCCAGCTCTCTTTGCCTTCCAGCCTGATATACGCGACCATAAAGAAGAACATGGCCGGGAGCAGGCCTATAACGGCGGCAACGCCGAAGAAAGCCAGCAGCCAGGCGAAATAGTTGAGAACCCGCTTCGTGATCTCCGGTCCCGACAGGTCGCCGTAATCCGCGCTGATGTCGAAGTGGACGTCGGTTTGCACCGGTTCGGTGCCGCCCTCCCCGCGCCCGGGTATCCCGTCATCTTCGAGGACTTCCTTCTGTCCCGGCGCGACAAACAACGCCGACAGGACAAGCCAGCCGATAAAGATCATGGCGCAGACCGAGACGACCTGAGGGATCAGTCTTGCGCCGAATTCCCATGTCGAGGCTATGCTGAAAGCGGCCGCAAACATCGCAAAAAGCAGTATCGCGAAAATCAGATCCGGATTGATCGCCTCTCTCTGGAAGCCGAACTTGCTGGATGCCTTGTTGGCTTTCGCCCGCGCCCGGTACCCCTTGATGATGGGGGTCAGCACCCCATACAGGGTTACCGCGAAGATAATCGGGACATAGGGCGCAAATTTAACGTCGCCGTCACCGAAATCGCGCCAGATCCAGAGCCAGTCCGCGCCATAGCGCTCGACCGATATGAACATGTAGCGTTCCACCAGACCGCCGAGCACGAAGCCGAGGATAAGCGGCGGCCGCGGCCAGCGCAGACGCTTCATGATCCAGCCGAGAAGCCCGAACAGCAGGAGCGCGTAGATATCGCCCCACTGACGCGAGCCCTGGAAGGCACCGATAAAGGTGATCGCCAGAACCACCGGCGCCAGAACGCCGATACGGACAAGCGCGACTTTGGCCAGCTCATTGGCAAAGGCAAAGCAGATACCCGCGCCGAGAACGTTGGCGATCGCGACCGACCAGACAAGTGTGTAGGTCACGTCCAGCCGGGTCGTCAGCATTTCCGGCCCCGGGACGAGCCCGTGGATCAGAAACGCCCCGAGGATAAGGGCCATAGAGGCCGAACCCGGGACACCGAAGGCAATCGTCGGGACCAGCGCCCCGCCTTCCTTCGCGTTGTTGGACGATTCCGATGCGATGACACCGCGAACGTCGCCCTTGCCGAAGGTCTCCGGCGCGCCTTTTTCGGTACGCGCGGCATGGCCGTAAGCGATCCAGTCAATGACCGACGCGCCGATGCCCGGAACGGCGCCAAGCGCCGCGCCAATGGATGCACATCGAATGACGAGGAACCAGTTTCGGAAGGTATCCTTGATACCTTCAATCTGTCCGAAACGGGCATCCTGTTTGTCTTCGTCCTTCACATTGATCGATTGCTTGGTGATAGCCATATCGCCGAGTTCGGGGATCGCAAACAGTCCCAGAGCAAGCGGAACGACCGGCAGACCATCCCACAGGTAAAGGGAATCGAAGGTCCAGCGCAGCGTGCCGGTTTGAGGATCGTCGCCCGCCGTCGCGACCAGCAGCCCGATACAGGCGCCCGCCAGTCCTTTCAGGGGCGAACCGCCGGAGAGCACCGCCACCAGCGAAAGGCCGAAGACGCATATCGCAAGCAGTTCAGGGGACCCGATTTCCAGCACCAGCGGCCGCAGGATCGGCACGCTGATGCCAAGCAGCAACGCGCCGAAAAGTCCGCCGAGCACAGACGCGGAGAACGCAGCGCCGAAGGCACGGCCTGCCTCGCCTTTCCGGGCCATCGGATAGCCGTCAAGAATCGTCGCCGCCGACCCGACGGTACCCGGCACCCCGAACAGGACGGCAGGTATCGTATCCGACGTTACAACGACCGCCTGCAGCCCCATCATGAAGGCCAGAGCGGTATAGGGGTCCATATTGAACGTGAACGGCAACAGCAACGACAGACCGACGAGCCCGCCCAGGCCGGGAATCACCCCGAGTACCAGTCCGATCAAAACACCAAAAGAGAGAAAGCCCAGTCTCTCCAGATCAGCCATGTTCTGGAACGCCTGTATGGCGCTTCCCAACATATCAACTTCCATTTCGCGCTCCCGGTAAGACCATTTATTCGGCCTTTAAACTATTAACGTACGCCTGCGTATGGACACAGTGGTATCAGACCGCCCTTTTCAGTCAAGCGGTTGACACAAAGATCATTGCTGCAGGATCACATCATTCGGCGGCGACGGCCGACGAATGGTTTGGATGCCGTGCGCTGACATCCAGTTTGAAGATTTTCTGGGCCGTTTCCCCCAGAATATTTCGTTTCGCCTTCTCATCTATAAACGGCAAGTCCCAGATGACGCTCGGGATATCCATATCCCAATGCGGATAATCCGATGCCCACAATAGCTGGGTCTCGGCATTCATCGCCTTGAAGGTGCCTTCCAGCAGATCCATGTCGTCCGGCATCTCCATCGGCTGCGTGGTGTAATACATATCCCGCATGTAATCGCTGGGCAGTTTTCTGAGCATCGGACATTCCGAAGACCGCATCCGGTACTGCGTATCGAGACGCTGCATCAGGAACGGAATCCATGAAATGCCTGATTCAATCCAGATGACCGGCAGATTCGGGAACCGCTCGTTCATGCCGTTCAGTACCCAGTTGGTGCAATGCACGACGTTGTACCAGGTGAAGCCCAGCGCATGCACCGCCAGGAAGCGGTTACAGGTGCGGAACATGGGATCGTCCCAGTTGAATCCGGAATGGAAACCGATCGGCAGGCCGCGTTCCTGGATGGCAGCGTATATTTTCATGTAATCGTTATGATGCACCGGACGATGACGCACCGACGTGACCATGAACCCGATCACCCCTTCGGCGTCTCCGAAATCCTCGACGATCTTCAGCGCCGCCGCCGGATCGTTGAACGGCAGATACAGCATTGACTTCATGCGCGGCGAACCGGGCAGAACCTTCTCGACCAGCCAGCGGTTATAGGCACGCGCCAGGCAAACCTCGACATCCGGCTGCGGGTGCATGGCAAGCCCCAGCATTGGCGTCGGGAAGACGCAGGCGTAATCGACGCCCATCGCGTCCATCCAGCGGTGGCTGAGATGCACATCCCGGTGTTTCCCGTCGTCCGGCGTCTGTTCCAGCGACCGGAGCGGATACCGGGTCACCCGTCCGCCGATATCCTGATAGCCGACGCGCCCGAGCGTGAACATGGATCCGCGGTGGGCGATCTGCTGGGCCGACCGCGCCAGCTGGCGCAGCACCGGATCCTCGATGAATTCGACGATTTCGACCATGGATTCGGTTTCATAGTGATGGGCATCGACATCGATGATGAGAACGTCGTCAAAGCCACGCTGATCCCGCTGTCGGGCCGCGTTCGTCAGCAGCTTTTCGGTATCGAATTCCTCGACACTCATCCGGAAATAGCGTTCGTTGCCTGTAGGGAGTTCCATTAACTCCGTCTCCATTGGTGGACCGTTAGATTCTTATTGTAGACATAAATCCGACATACGCCAAAGGGTTACCGTGGCTGCGGCAAGGCCAACCATCTTGCAGGTCAGAGAAATCCCGGCAGGAACGTGGCGATAGGCGGGAATACGGCAATCACCAGCATACCCAGCAGGAAGATAGCGACGAATGGCCATGTGGCGCTGAATATCTGCTGCAGGCTTACCCTGTCGGTCGCCCCCTTGAAGGCGAATATTGTATAGCCGAACGGCGGCGTCATCCCTCCTACCGTCACGTTGAGCAACATCAGAAGCCAGAACCAGATAGGGTCGAATTCCAGCGACTTGATCAATGGCTGGTAAATGGGAATTACCACCAGCATCAATGCGATCTGGTCGATAAACATGCAGAGAATAAAAGGGATCAGCATCATAATGAACAACATTACGTAGGCTGAAAGATCGAGCCCTGCGACGACCTGCGTCAGTTCGCGCGTCGAGCCGGTAAAAGCCAGAAGCTGACTGAACATCTTGGAACTCGCCATGATCACCAAAATCATGCTGGCGATAAACGCTGCCGATGACAGCGATTCCGAGATCATTTTCCAGTTGAGCTTGCGATAATATGCGGCGGTAATCATCGAACCGATCACCCCGGTCGCAGCCGATTCGGACGGCGTTGCGATGCCGAGCAGGATCAGCCCCATCACGCAGAAAATTATCAGTGCAAACGGCAAAACCCGCAGAATTGCGTGCAGTTTTTCGCCCAGACCGACATCGACCGTCGATGTCGCCGCATCTTCCGGCGCAAGTTCAGGATTCAGGCGCACCCGCCCGAGAGTATAGATCAGGAACATTATCGCCAGCATCAGGCCCGGTAAAATCCCGGCGATCAGCATTCCCGCAATAGATACATTGGCAAGCGTCCCGATAATTATCACCAAGACGCTGGGCGGGATGATAGGAGCCAGGGACGCGCCGGCCAGAATCGCGCCGGTCGACATCTTCGCGTCGTAGCGACGATCCAGCATGCCCGGCAGCAGTGTGCGCGCCATCATCGCCGCCACGCCCATCGCCGCCCCGGACAACGCACCAAATATGGTCGACAGCGCGATACATAAAACGTATTGGCGCCCCTTTACCTTGCCGACCAGCTTGTCGACTGAATCGAACAGGATATCGATGGACCCTGAGCGGAAAAGAAGCTCGCCCATCATGATAAAAAGCGGAATTGCCGAGAGGTCGGCAAAATTCGTCGTTTCGAATATGGAGTTCGCGACCATACCGAATCCGGGCTGGCCCAGAATTATCAACACACCGACAAGGTTGATCAGGAGGAACGCGATGAAAATCGGCATACCGGACATAAAACACGCCAGCAGGAGCGTCAGCCCGACGGTCAGTACGGCCCACCACACCATTATTCGTAAGACCCGGTGTTGGCCCCGGTCACCACGATCTTCCGGTAGTCCAGCATCCGCAGATAATGCAATGCCGACATACCGAACCCGAAGGTGATGAAGACCGAAATGTAGTATTTCGGAAACGGCTTCACTTTCATCATGTGCACGTCGTTTACAACCTGGCGGATGTTTTCATCCAAGTTTACCCAGGTCGCGGCCGCGCAGACCAGAAATCCGATCAGGTAGATCACCCAATGCGCTGGTTTCGCTTTCTCAGCCGGGATCATTTCCAGCAAGAATGTAACCGCCACATGACCCTTCTCACGGGTCACGTGCGGCATCATCAGGAAACACCCGATACACAGGGAATAGGAAACCGCCTCGTCCGCCCACCACGTCGGTGCGTTGAACAGGTAGCGTGCAACGACCTCGTAGCAATATGAGAACAAAATAACGGCCAGACAGAGCTTACCGAGCTGGAACCCCAGATCGGTAAGTCTGTCATGCACCCATAGGATGGGACGAAGCATCAAACTGCCGCTATGCGCGGTTTTTCAATGCCCGCTTAATTACTCAGCCCCGCTTTCCGGGCAAGAGCACGCAGTTCGTTCACACCGTCGGAACAGCACTTCTGCGCGATCGTCCACATGTCGCTTGAGAATGTCTCCCGGACCTTCGCCGCCATTTCGTCGGTCAGCATCGTCTCTTTGACACCGAATTTTTCGAGCTCTTTCGATTCTTCGGCGAGAATTCTGTCGCCTTCGGCAGGCATCTCGATTTCGGTCTGCTTGGCAGCCGTGATCAGCACATCCTGTTCCGCCTTGGTCAGCGTCTTCCACTTGGCAAGATTGATCCAGAACCCGGTATTCGTCGTCCCGAATGTGGGGCGGACTTTGAACTTCGCGACTTCGTAATGCTTCATCGTCAGCATTCCGGCGGCAGGCCAGGCGGCACCATCGATGACGCCTTTTTCAAGCGCCGTGTATATCTGACCGCCCGGCAAGACGACCGGCGAACCGCCCAGAAGGCGGATGACCCCGTGATAGCTCAACGTGCCACGGATTTTACTGCCCTTGAATGCCCCGTCTGCGAGCGGTTTTTTGAGGAAGATGTGATAGCCCTGATTGCTGTTCGCAACGAGGCCTAGCAACTTCATGTTGTTATGCTTCTGGTAGTATTTATCAATGTAATCGATCAGGCCCGCATCACGGCGCTTTTTCGGCCCCGGCGCGACCGCGTCCATCGTGAAGGCGAGCCCCTTGCTACCGGCGTGGTAGATACCGTGAGTATAGAGCATGTCGAACACGCCCGCAGACACCGGCTGCAATTGTTCGAAAGGTGGCACAACCTCCTTGCCGCTGATGGAAATCGTCACTTTGCCGTTGCCGATCGCCTTGACCTTCTTCTCGAACATGTCGAGCGCGGCGTAGGTCGGCCAGTTATCGGTGTTCCAGCTTGTCAGCAACTTCAGGTCTGCTGCAGACGCGGGCGCCGACAGAGTAAGCAGCGCTACGGCGGCGCCAGATGATAGAAATTTCTTCATGATGTCCTCCATTTTTATTGTCTGTTGTTGGTTACTCACCACTTGAAATTGATCTAAGCACTCTTGAACTCGCCGGACAAGACGTAGGATAAGCATATGAAGCTTTCTCCCCGTTGGACGCCTGCCGTATCCGTGCGTAAATTGGCTGAAAATTCATAACAGGGAGCTCCGCCATGGCCGACAGACCATTCACCCGTATCGGTACGCCGACATCCGACACCAAACGTTTCCGCATGCGCGGCAAGGACGTTCTCAGCGAGGTCGTCGGCGTCAAAACCTTTGCGGAAACGTTCTATCTGCTGGTGACGGGGCGCGACCTGCCGGAAAACCATGTGCGCACGTTCGACGCCTGCATGGTCATTCTCATGGATCACGGCATTACGCCGACGGCGCTGGTCGCCCGGATGGTAAATGATTCCCTGCCCGACGACATCCAGCTGCCGATGATCGCCGGCGCGATGATGGTCGGCAACAAGTTCGCCGGCACGATGGCGGGCGCCGGCGCGATCTTCAAGGAGGGCGTCGAGGCGGGCGGCGACAAGCGGACATGGGCTGCGGGCGTGGTGCAGCGGTTCAAAGAGGAAAAGAAATTCATCCCCGGCTACGGGCATCCCTATTATTTCCCGACCGATCCGCGCGCCGACCGCATGTTCCAGATCGCCATGGAAGGCGGCGCGACCGGCGAATATATCGAGCTTGCCAAGATCCTCGCCGAAGAAATCGAGAAAGCCCGCGGCAAGCCGCTGACGCTGAATGTCACAGGCGCGCTCGGCGCCGTCCTGAACGAGGTCGACTTCCCGGTCGAAACGATGCGCGCCGTCGCCGCCGTCGGCCGCGCCGCCGGACTGATCGGCCATATCCGCGAAGAAATGGAAAACCCGATCGTGCCGTCGGTGGTGGAGTTCATCAACAACATCGAATACCGGGATCCGGACTAGCCTTGCATGGCGCTCGACGTCGAAGCCGGCTTCTCCAGACATCGATCTGACGGGTAAAGAGTGCCGGTCAGCAGATCCGCCGTGACCATGTCTCCTGGCGTATGGGGGATGCTGATCCTGTTGTCTGTCGTCTGGGGCGGCACGTTCTTCTTTCAGGAAATCGCGGTACGCGAACTGCCAGTCTTCACCATCGTTGCGGTCCGGGTGATGATCGCGGCGGCCATCCTGATGGCCCTCGTCTGGTTTTCCGGCGAACGCCTGCCGCGCGAATGGAAAATATGGCGGGCGCTGTTTCTCCTGGCGCTGATCAATAACGTGATCCCGTTCTGTCTGATCGTCTGGGGTCAGAAGGAGATCGCTTCAGGCCTCGCCTCCATCCTGAACGCCACCACGCCGATCTTCACGGTTCTCGTCGCGCATTTCGCAACGACCGACGAAAAGATTACCGGTGCCAAGACAATCGGCGTCCTTGCCGGTTTTGTCGGCGTCGCGATCGTGCTCGGCATCGACCTGCTGGAGGGTATCGGCACCGCCGTGATCGCTCAACTCGCCGTGCTCGGCGCGGCTCTGGCATACGGTTTCGGCGCCATCTTCGGCCGGCAGTTCCGCGGCATGGGCCTATCGGCAAATACCACCGCTACCGGACAGCTCATTGCCTCCTGTGGTGTCCTGATACCGATGGCCATCCTGATCGATGCGCCATGGTCCCTGCCCGCGCCCCGCATCGACACCATCGCCGCGCTTGTCGGCCTCGGCTCCGTCTCCACGGCGCTGGCGTATTACCTGTATTTCCGCATCCTGGAAAAAGCCGGTGCGACCAATCTCGTGCTCGTCACATTCCTGATCCCGGTTAGTGCCCTGGCACTCGGCATTTTTGGTCTGGGCGAAATACTGCTGGTACAGCACGTGATCGGCCTGATCTTTATCGGCGTCGGACTTGCGGCAATTGATGGGCGATTGTCTCTTCGAAAGTGATTCTACCGAATACAACTGGACCGGAAGGCTAGCCGATCACCCCCCTTTCCCGCAACGCCGCCACCGCCTCCGCATCCATCCCCAGTTCGCCAAGCACCTCTTCCGTATGCTCACCCAATTGCGGTGGTGGGTTCATGGGCTGGTCGTCGCGGTTGCCGTCGATGTAGACGGCGCGTCGGGAAAAGGTCTGCTTGCCTTCCTTCGGGTGTTCGATTTCGAAAAACGTATCCAGATGCTTCACCTGCGGATCGTCGAATACATCGGGCAGCGTGTTGATCGGCGCGTACGGGACATCGGCTTCTTCGAGGCGCGGCACCCAATAGGCCCGGGGCTGGGTGATCGCCGCCCCTTTGAACTCCGCGCCCATGTCGAAATAGTTCGCGATCCGGCTCATCCGGTCGGCGTAGCGCGGATCGTCGCGCATGTGTTCGAGATGAAACGCCTCCGTCACGCCCTGCCAGAATTTTTCCTGCGATGACAGGTGAACCGCCAGCAGCTTGCCGTCGGCGCAGCGCATCGCGTGGGACTGCGATGCTTCGGAGCGCGATGTGGGACTCGGCTGGATATTCTGCTGGGTGAGGTTGGCGAACGGATCGGGCAGAAACCAGATCGAGCTTTCAAGCATGTTCACGCTGAGAGTCCTTGGCGGCCCGCCCCGCTCGCGTTCGAACAGTGCCGCCATGATGCCGTAACACGCATTGATGCCGGTGATGTTGTCGCTGATCGTGGGGCCGGTCGTCTGCGGGTTTTCGGGGTCGACAAACAGGCTGGCAATACCGGACAGCGACTGCGCCACGGCATCGTATGCCGGGCGCTTCTCATACGGACCGTCCTCGCCGAAGCCGGATATCGAACAGACGATCAGTTGCGGGTTGCGTTCCCGCAGTTCCCCGACCGACAACTTCAGGCGTTTCATGACGCCGGGTCGGAAGTTCTCGACCAGCACATCCGCGGTTTCCACCAGCTTCAGCAGGATTTCACGCCCTTCGTCCGAGCGCATATCGAGCGTGACCGACCGTTTGTTGCGGTTATAGGCCCCGAACTGCGCCGAATAGCTGCCGCCGCGCCACGCGCGGAACATGTCCCCGCCTTCGATCTTCTCGACCTTGATGTTGTCCGCGCCCATATCCGCGAGCATCTGTCCGCAAAGCGAACCGGTGATCATGGTCGTCAGTTCGATGACGCGTACGCCGTTGAGCGGTCCAGCCATTTCCGGTTTCTCCCTGGTCTTTTTTCGGGCCACGCGCAATTGAGCCGCCTGCCCCCCTTCCGTCGCTCTTCGGCAATCATCCCGTCGAACGTCCGATTCTTGTGCACCATGGATATCAGCACATCGAAGGGGTTTTGCACAACGCTGCCGACGATCTATCATCGGGGTCAAAATCCGAGGGAGTTCAAATGCCGCGCATCGATGCCTACAACCACGTTATTCCGAAATCCTATTTCGAAAAATTTGCCGACATCGCGCCCGACCCCGGCATTGTCAAATTCTTCGGCGCGCTGACGGCCCTGCACGACGAGGACGCGCATATGCGCCTGCTCGACGGGTTCGACGATTACCGTCAGATCATCTCGCTCGCCAATCCGCCGATCGAGATGCTGGGCAGTCCGGAACAGACGCCCGTCCTTGCACGGATCGCCAATGACGGACTGGCCGCCCGCGTCAAACAGAACCCTGACCGCCTCGCCGGTTTTATCGCCTCAATGCCGATGAACAACCCTGATGCCGCCGTCGCCGAGGCCAACCGCGCGATCAACGAGCTGGATGCGAAAGGCATCCAGGTGTTTACCAATGTGCTGGGCAAGCCCCTGTCGGCGTCTGAATTCTATCCCCTGTTCGAGACCATGGCGCAGCATGATCTGCCCATCTGGATACACCCCATGCGCGGGCCGAACTTTCCCGATTACGCGCAGGAGGACGCTTCCGAGTTCGAAATCTGGTTCACCTTCGGCTGGCCCTACGAGACCAGCGCCTGCATGACGCGGCTGATCTATTCCGGCCTGTTCGACAAGCTGCCGGACATCAAGATCATCACGCACCATTTCGGCGGCATGATCCCGTTTTTCGCCGAAAAGATCGGGATCGGGTTCCAGCAGATATTCGCCGGCGATCCGGCGCGGAACCCGCTGGCCGAACAGGCCGGGCTGAAGAAACAGCCCAAGGAATACTTCAAGATGTTCTATGCGGACACGGCAACCAACGGCTCAACCGCGGCGGCGGCATGCGGCCTGGAATTCTTCGGCCCCGACCATTCGCTGTTCGCGACCGATGCACCGTTCGACCCCGAAGGCGGCGGGTTACTGATCCGCGAGACGATCAACGCGGTCGACAAGCTGGATATCGATGCCGAAACGCGCGCCAAGATTTACAGCGGCAATCTGGAGCGCCTGATCAAACTGGCCTGAAGAACCCGGGTCCGGCGCTTTACGGGGCGGCCGGTCGCCGGTCCGGCACCGATACAAGCCCTATACCGGCGAGGATAAGGATCACACCGGTGGCGAGATCGACCGTCAGCTGCTCGCCCAGAAAAATCACGCTCAACGCAAGCGCGAACACCGGAACCCCCAGAAGCCCGACTGTCGATACGACGGTCGGCAGATAGCGCACCGCCGTGGTCACCGACAGCATCGCCACCGCGGTTCCCATAATGCCGCCGTAGGTAAAGACGCCAATCTGGATCGCATCGCCGGTCCACACCGGCCAGGGGTCGAAGATTATCGCCATGATCGCGATCAGAACCGCGGCCAGCGACAGCTGGAACGGGGCAAGCTGCAGCGGTGTGCGGACCGGTGTGTGCTTCCGGATATGAATGATCGATACGGACCAGCTCAACCCGCAGCCCAGCAGCAGGAGATTTCCGATCACGACGTCCGTATCGGTCCAGTCGAAACTCCCGGGATTGAAGAGTACGATGAGTCCTGCAAGAGCAACCGCGAGTCCCAGCAGGCGGCGCCGCGACGGACGTTCCTTCAGCAGGAAATATGCCGCCGGCAGCACCCATATCGGTGTCGTATAGCCCAGCAATGCCGCCCTTCCCGCATCGACATATACAAGCGCGATATGCATCATCAGGGTATAGATCGCCATCATGAATATGCCGACATTGAGCACCAGCGGCATATCGTGTCGCTTCGGCAGCCGAAGCTTTCCGGTCGCGAGAAGCACGCCGAACAGGATGACTGCCCCGATCGAAATCCGGATCGACGCGTACCAGAACGGAGGGGTGAACTCGAGGGCGGTCTTGGAGACGGGCCACAGGCCCCCATAGCCGAGAATCGCTCCCGCGAGTGCGATAAATCCGATCGTCCGGGGATTGATCAATTCAGTTCCCGCACCCGAAAACGGTTCCGGCCTGTACGATGACAAACGCAGCGCGTGTCAGCATCTTTGAATTTTCGGAAAACATTGTCGTCTCTTGGAACCGTCAAATTAAATCCGTGGTAGCACGTTTAAATTGCCCTGTCGCGGGACTGCCGGAAATTCGGACAGATCGCTCCGCGATATCGGCGGAACCACAGGGCTGGAGCCGTTAACCAACACAGCCATCCCCAGGTTATCTACAGAAAATTTTCGCCGTTTGTGGATAACTCGGAAATTCGGTTTGAGGTTTCGATGCCCAGCGGCTCTTATCGGTGTTCACAAGCACAGCCATGCTGACCTGAACCGGTCTTGGAATGCAGATCGAATTTCCGGTTTTAATCGCGTTTCGCGATCACGAGCGAAGACACGGGGACCGTAATGTCGAAAAAAGAAAACCCGAAGGAAGAGACACGGGTTAGCCCATATCTGCTGCGGCCTGCACGGACATATGAAGAATATCTCCGCGATCGTGCTATCGCAGAACGTGCTCGCCAGCAGTTGCACGAAGGCCCCGCCTTTTCCGTCACGGGCGGCATCAACAACCGGCAGAACGACACGATCTCCTGATCGCACCGGTTCTCTTCGACGGCCCGACAGGATCGCTTGTCCATCAGCCGGCCGACAACCGAAACTTCCCTCATATCTGTTGAGTATCTGACTTTTCAAGCGCGGTGCGGACACCGGTGCTGAAACCGCCTGAGATTACCGACCTGCAAACGCCGGACGAATTTAGGCGGCCGCCCTGCCCGGGCAAGCCGCCTCTATTCTAGTTTACGAACTGCGTCAGGTAGAGCGAGAGCTCCGGCACGTAGGTGATGATCACCAGCGCGACCAGGTTGACGAGGATAAACGGCACCAGACCGGGATAAATGCTCGACAGCGGGACCTTGAACAGCGCCTGGGTGATGAAGATGTTCAGGCCGAAAGGCGGCGTGAACATGCCGATGGCGAGGTTCACCGTCATGATGATGCCGAAGTGAATGAGATCCACACCCATTGCGGCGGCGATCGGCGCCAGCAGCGGAGTCAGAACCAGAATCGCCGACCCCGGGTCGAGCACGCAGCCGACAATCAGCAGGAAGATATTGATGACCATCAACACCATCCAGGGTTCGAGGTTCATATCCTGAATGGCCGCAACCGCATCCTGCGGGATTCCGCTGATCGTCAGCAGTTGCGAGAAGACCCCCGCAGCGGCGACGATAATCAGAACCTGTGCCGTCAGGTACATGGAATCGACGGAAACGGTCCAGATGCCTTTCCATGAGATATCGCCGTAAATGAACCGCGTCACGATGATCGCGTAGACACAGGCGACACCTGCCGATTCGGTCGGCGAAAAGATACCGGCATAAATGCCGCCGAGGATTATGAACGGCGTACCGAGCGCCCAGACACCTTCCTTGCTCGCCGTGAAGAACTCGGCGAGAGAGAAAGAAGAGGCTTCACGGATGCCCGTGCGGAGAGCAAAGGCATAAATATACGCCGCCATCAGAGCCGCAATAAGGAGGCCCGGTATAACGCCTGCGACAAACAGCAGGGCGACGGATTGTTCCGCCGATGCGCCGTAGAGGATCATGCCGATAGAGGGCGGAATCACGGTCGCGATCGCGCCCGAGGATGAAATCAGACCGGAAGCGAAGCGCTCCGTGTAGCCCGCCTGACGCATCGGGCTGTAGAGCAGCCGTCCAACTGCCGCAACGGTCGCAGGGCTTGACCCGGAAATGGCGCCGAAGACCGTACAGGTGCCGACGGTTGTCAGCGCAAGACTGCCGCGGACACTGCCGATGATCGACATCACCCAGGCGACAATCCGCTTGGAGATACCGCCCTGCCCCATGATTTCACCGGCAAAGATGAAGAACGGGACCGCCATGAGCGCAAATTTATCGACACTGCCGAACATATTGATATGCAGCGCCATCGGCGGGACAGCCTGGTGAACGATGAGCACGATCGACGCCGTGGCCAGCAAGATGATGAATATCGGGAAGCCGAGCACCAGCAAAATAACCGGTACGATGCCCATGTAATATTCCATCGGAATAGTCGCCAATCCCCCAATAATCCATTCCATGGAGTCGCTCCTTAATATGTATCTGTACTTTTGAAGGGATCAGTTCTTCGCGTTGTCAGCGGCCTGGTCATCGACAGCGTAATCCTGGACGAGCAGATCAACTTCCCCCGTCAACTGCCCGGTAACGTGCGACCGGAAACGCACCACGACCGCAATAAACATCAATGTAAAGCCCGCCAGCAGCGCAAAATGCGGTATCACCATCGGGACCTCGGCAACGACGCTTCTCTGGTCATTGTTAAACATCAGCTGCACGACAATCCAGTTATTCGGGATGACATAGATGCATACCAGCAGGAAAGCGGCGACCGCGATAAAATTGATGATCTCCTTGAAGGGCGACGGCAACATCACGGAAAAGACGTCCATCTTGAGATGCTGGCCTTCGTATGTGACGAGAATCGCGCCAATGAAGACGGTACATACCATGATATAAATCATGATTTCCTCGGCCCAGATAATGGGCTCCAGGAACACGTATCGACCGATCACGTTACCGAAATTGATGCAGATCCCGATCAGGATCATGCTTCCTATGATGAATCTCGGTACCGTGACGAGCCCGAAATATATCGGTTTCGGAATAGAATTTTTCGATGCGTCTGACATGCCCGCTCCCGTGTCCGCCCAGCCGATGGCCGACGTATTGTCCGGCCGAAGGCCGACCTGTTGTTACCCTGTTCCGCCGCTCCCTGACCGGAGCGTGCCTGAGATCAATTGATTTGTTCCTGATGGAGCAACTCTTTTGCCTCATTTGCATATATAAATTACACATCATTAGAACACTAATCAAACGGGAGATTTCCAATGGGACAAACTGTCCTCGTTACCGGCGCGGCAAGCGGAATCGGACTTGCCTGTACCAGGCTGCTTCTTGAGGATGGCTGCCGGGTCCTGGCATTCGATCCGCAGGAAGACAGGATGCGGGCAGAACTTCCCGAGTGCGATGAACTCAGCTTCTTCGGTGGCGATGTCTCCAAAACCGAGGACTGCGCTGCCGCCGTCGCTCAGACCGTCGACAAATTCGGCGGGCTCGATGCGCTGATGCACTGGGGTGCGGCGCATTCATCCAAGCGCTGGGACGAGCTCGATGCCGACGAATGCAATTTCGTCATGTCGGTCAACGTCACTGGGTCCTTCCTTATTTCCCAAGCAGCCGCCAAGTACATGATGGCCCACGACGGCGGCTCCATCGTACTCACCACGTCGACCTCGGTTCTGTTCGGGGTGACAGGCGGCAACGGCCAGGGCGGCCCTGCATATGTGTCCTCCAAGGGAGCGATCATCGCGCTGAATCGCTCCCTTGCCCGTGCGCTTGCGCCAAAGGTGCGCTGCAACGCCGTCAGCCCCGGCCTCGCAGAAACCGCCATGGTCGGCGGCATGACCGACGAGCTGCGCGCGGCGATGACATTGCGCTTTCCGATGGGCCGCTTCGGCGAACCGGAGGAAATCGCCCATGCCGGCATCTTCCTGATCTCCGACAAGGCGAGCTTCATCACCGGTGAGGTCATTCATGCAAATGGCGGGTCGAACTTTAACTAGGGCCGCCGATTGCGTATCATCCATACAAACGACAGGGAAAATCAGGAGCCGGACCATGCCGCACGAATTCAAAATGCCCCAGAAATATATCGATTCGATGATCGCCCGGATGGGCCGCGAACATTCGCAGGAAACATTCGAGACCGAAAAGACGGCGCTGGTCGTGGTCGATATGCAGAATTATTTCATGGATGAAAGCCAGCAGGCAGGCTGCCCGGTAGGCCAGACCATTGTCGGCAACGTCAACCGCATCGCGGAAACGGTCCGGCGCACTGGCGGCATTGTCATCTGGATACAGAACCTCGCGCCTGCCGACACGCATGAGACGTGGAAGACGGCACATGAAAGGTACCTCCCGGAAAAAGCCGATCTCCGGGTTGCCTCGATGACCCGCGGCGAATGGCCGTTCGAATTATGGCCGGACCTTGATGTCCATGACGGCGATTACCGTGTTATCAAACGGCGCTACAGCGCCTTTATCCAGGGATCGTCCGATATCGAGCTGATCCTGAAGGACAACAATATCGAGAACATCCTGGTCTGCGGCGTGGCGACGAATGTCTGCTGCGAGTCCACCGCGCGGGATGCGATGATGCTGAACTATCGGGCCCTGATGGTGTCGGACGGCTGCGCCACGTCTTCGGACGAGGAACATGCAAATTCGCTGGTCGCGTTCTACACGCATTTCGGCGACGTTCAGAACACGGACGAACTGTGTGCGCGCCTTGAAGCATCCGACCGGCGCAATTCGACCGCCGCGGAATGACGCGACAGCCGCATGTCTCCCCAAGCACGACCGCGGAGTTGATCCAGATTATATCGCCAGCGACATATTCCTGATTGGATTGCTGACGGGATACCTTTCGGTACCCCGCAATTCAATCGGGAAACATGCAATGAAAGCGAAGAAAACCTGGATACTCGTAGCAGATGCGGCACATGCGCGGTTTATGGAAAACCTTGGTCCCGGCCGGGGTTTGGCGGAACTCACGGACCGGGAGATCGAGAACCTGATCCCGCCCACCCGCGACCTCGGCACTGACCGGCCGGGCAGAAACCATGAATCCGTAGGCGGGGCCCGTCATGGCATGGCTCCCAAAGCTGACTGGCACGATCAGGTCAAGGAAGCGTTCGCGAAAGATCTCGCCGACAGGCTGAACGCCGAGTACAGCAATAAAACGTTCGATCGTCTGGTCCTGGTTGCTCCGCCGAAAACCCTCGGTCATATCCGCAGCGCGCTCAATCCAAAGACGACAGAGATCGTAGAGGCGGAACTGAACAAGGACCTGACCGGCGCCACGATTGACGAGATCGCGGCCCACGTTTCCAAAGTTTTCGCCGTCTGAGCCGGCCGGGCACACCGCTCGGACACATACAGCGGCCCTGCTGTTCGGTCCTGATTGCCTCTTGATCCCATCATCGGTTTAGGCGACCCTCTGACCGTTCGTGTACATACGAATGACCATCGACCGACTGGAGAAAAAGAACATGGCTGGACCCGCCGCCCCGGAGGCACCGAAGGGCAAGACCGTTATCAGGAACATCGGACTGATGCTGTCCGGCGCGCTGGAAAATCCGGTGCTCGACGCCGATACGCTCGTTGCGATTGACGGCAAGATCACGGCCTTCGGCAAGGAGAAAGACCTCGACACCGACCAGGCCGATATCACGATCGATGCCCACGGCACGGCCCTGTGCCCCGGCCTGATCGACAGTCATGTCCATCCCGTCTTTGGCGACTGGACCCCGCGCCAGAATCAGACCAACTGGATCGATTCCTCCATGCATGGGGGTGTGACCACCATGATCTCCGCCGGCGAGGTTCACCTTCCCGGTCGCCCGAAGGACCCCAAGGGCGTTGTCGCGCTCGGCATCACGGCGCAGCGCTGTTTCTCGGCGTTTCCCATCGGCGGGGTGAAGATGCATGCCGGGGCGCCGATCCTGGAAAAAGGCATGGTCGAGGAAGATTTCAAGGAACTCGGCGAGGCCGGGGTAAAGCTGCTGGGCGAAATCGGCCTTGGCGGCGTCAAGGCGGGCGACGAAGCCAAACAGATGGTGGACTGGGCCCGTAAATACGGCATCCAGTCGACAATCCACACGGGCGGGCCCTCAATCCCCGGTTCCGGCCTGATCGACAAGGACGTCGTGCTCGAAGCCGGCGCCGATATCATCGGGCACATCAATGGCGGGCACACGGCCCTGCCCCTGGATCAAATTCGGTGTCTCTGCGAGGACTGCGGCGCAGGGATCGAAATCGTCCATAACGGCAACGAAAAAGCCGCGCTGTTCGCGCTGCGCACAGCGTTCGAGTTGAACCAGTCGGAACGGGTCATTCTCGGCACGGACGGCCCGGCGGGCTCCGGCGTTCAGCCGCTCGGCATCATCCGCATGGTCTCCATGCTGTCGTCGCTGGGCGATATTCCGGCGGAAATCGCGTTCTGTTTCGCGACCGGCAACACGGCCCGGATGCGCGACCTGGACTGCGGCCTGATCGAAGTCGGCCGCGCTGCGGATTTCGTGTTCCTCGATCGTGCCCAGCACACGGCGGGCAAGGACCTGCTGGAAAGCGTTCAGATGGGCGATATTCCGGGCGTCGGCATGGTCGTTATCGACGGCAAGGTCGCATCCGGCCGCAGCCGCAACACGCCGCCGGCGGAGCGGATACCGGAAGTCGTCTGAGCCCTTGGCTTCCCTGCTAGCGCAACCCGTCCTCGCCGATCATTTCATCCGTCGTCAGCCCGCCGACCCGCGGGAACGGACGGCCTGAATCGGTGACCGAGATCGCGACGAGGATTTCATTCGCCCGCGGCGCATCCGCGAGCCGCACTTCCATACCGTCGAAGTGGCTCCGCACGTAAGCTGCATCCTTGTGACCGAGCGGAATATCGATCGCGGTGCCGGGTCCGCCGAGCTTTTTGACGGAGGGCACAAGGGCCGCCCCCTTCTCGACTTCCTTGCGCAGCGGCGCGCCAAGCTTCGGATGCAGGATGGCGGCCGCGTGTTCCCATTCTCCATTCTCGCCGACGATGGCCGCCTTGCCGTAGCCCTCGGCCTCTTCCGGCTTGATGCCAAGCGCCTGGACGCACATCCGGCCCAGCATCTCTCCCAGCTCTGCGCCGATATCCATCAGCTCCGTCAGGTCTTCCACGTACCTTCCCGCGAACGGGTTTTCGATGACGGCGATCGCCGCGGCCTTGCGTGTCGGCGGGTTTACGGCGCGGCCGATGTCCTGGCGCGTTTCTTCGACAATGACGGATGTTTTACGGATATTGGCTGGCATGGCGCGCTCCCGGCTGGACAATCAGTGAGACGATTATTCGTTTGTGTACATACAAGGTTCGTTCGCGCCCGCCGGGTTGTCAAGCCTGAGCGCAACCATCCTTGTTGCGGCGCTGGGCGGGATTGCACCCGTATAACCCTCTGTTACATTAGACCAACATCCCACGCATGAGAGAGCCTCCGATATGCCTGACGACGCCGTTCTGGACACACTGAAATTTGGTATTGGCCAACCCGTTCTTCGGACAGAAGATCCCAAGCTGCTGACCGGTCGTGGCGAATATTCAGACGACTATAACGCCGAAGGCCAAGCCTACGCCGTCTTCCTGCGCTCACCCGTCGCCCACGGCGATATCAGGTCCATCGACACCGCAGCCGCCCTCGCTGCCCCCGGCGTCATCGCAGTCCATACCGGCGAAGACCTGCGCGCCGACGGCGTGAAGGACATTCCCTGCCCCATCGGCGTCAAAAGCCGGGACGGATCTGCCGCTGTGGTGCCGCCGCGCCCCTCTCTGGCGGTCGGCCAGGTCAAGCATGTCGGCGATCCGGTCGCCGTGGTGATCGCCGAAACCGCTGCCCAGGCACGCGACGCGATGGAGATGATCGAACTCGATATCGATACCCTGCCCGCCGTCAGCGATCCGGTCGAAGCGGTCAGGGACGGCGCGCCCGTCGTCTGGGAAGACGCGCCCAACAATACCTGTCTCGACTTCCAGTGGGGCGACGACGAAGCGGTCGCGAAAGCCTTCGCCGAGGCGGCCCACACGACGAAGGTCGAACTGACCAATACAAAGATCATCGTCGCCGCGATGGAACCCCGCGCCACCGTCGCGGAATACGATGCCGCAACCGAACGCTACACGCTCCATGTCGGCACGCAGGGCGTCTCCGGCTATCGCAATGGTACCGCCAACATGCTCGGCACCACGCCCGACAAGGTGCGCATCATCTCGAAGGAGGTCGGCGGCTCTTTCGGCATGAAGGGTTCCGCCTTCAACGAAGCCATCGTCGTCATGCATGCGGCGAAGAAACTCGGCCGCCCCGTCAAATGGACGGGCGATCGCTCGGAGAGCTTCCTGTCCGATCACCACGGCCGCGCGATGACGTTCGAGCTGGCCCTCGCCCTCGACAAGGACGGTAATTTCCTGGCGCTCCGCGTCGACGGCGTCGGCGACATGGGCGCCTACCTCACCGCGATGGGCCCGTGGCCCGCGACCATGGTGACGAGCCGTAATATCATCAGCCTCTACAAGACTCCGGCCATTTCCTACAACGCGAAATGCGTGTTCACGAACACCGTGCCCACCGGCCCGTATCGCGGCGCCGGACGGCCAGAATCCAAGTTCTTTCTCGAACGCCTCATCGACAAGGCCGCAGAGGAAATGGGAATCGACCGTGTCGAAATCCGCCGCCGCAACATGATCAGCCCGGACATGTTCCCGCACGAAACGCCGGTGGACCTGACCTACGATTCCGGCGAATTCGAAATCATCATGGACATGTGTCTGGAGCGCGCCGACTACGCCGGGTATGCCGCGCGGAAACAGGCATCCGAAGCGGCCGGCATGAAACGCGGCATCGGCATCGCCCCGTATCTTGAAACCACGGCCGGACCGGGCACCGAACTTGCCGATATCCGGTTCGAGGAAGACGGCTCCGTCACGCTGATTACCGGCAACAAGGATTTCGGCATGGGCCATGCGACGCCCTTCGCCCAGGTCCTCTCGGCCCAGCTCGGCATTCCGTTCGAGGCGATCAATCTGGTCCAGTGGGATTCCGACGAAATGAGCGACGGCGCCGGCGGTTCCGGCGGATCGCGCTCGATGATCGCCGCCAGCGGCGCCATCATCGAATGCGCCGAGACGATCATCGAGAACGGCAAGAAGCTTGCCGGCCACGTGCTCGAAGCGGCGATAGAGGATATCGAATTCGTCGATGGCAAGTTCACGGTTGCCGGCACCGATAAAAGCGTCGGCATCATGACCCTGGCAGAAAAGGCCCGCGATCTCGGCGGCGTCGACGACCTGCCGGACTCGCTCTCGCACAAGGTCAACCACAAGACCGCGCCGATCAGCTTCCCGAACGGATGCCACGTCGCCGAAGTCGAGATCGATCCGGATACCGGCGTCGTCAGAATCGACCGCTATACCGTCGTCGACGATTTCGGCGTCGTCGTGAACCCGATGATCGTCGAAGGCCAGGTCCATGGCGGCATCGCCCAGGGTATCGGTCAGGTGATGGGCGAAGACACCATCTACGACGCGGACGGCCAGCTCGTGACCGGCACCTTCCTCGACTACCAGCTGCCCCGCGCCGCCGATATCGCGCATATCGACTTCACCACCCATGCGGTGCCGTGCAAGACCAACCCGCTCGGCGTCAAAGGCTGCGGCGAGGCCGGCAATGGCGGCTCCTACCCGGTGATCTACAATGCGATCATGGACGCGCTGGACGGCAATGGCGGCAGGGAACTCGGTATCCCGGCGACACCGGCAAAGGTGTGGAAGGCGCTCAACGCGCGATAATATGGTTCGTCCCCCTCTTTTCTGGAGGGGGACGCTCCCGCCCTAGCGCAGTCCGTCTTCGCCCTTCGTGTCCTCGTCGCGCAGACCGCCGGAGCGTGAATAGATCCGCGGCGCGTTGGACATCGACTGGATCCAGACGATTTCGTTGGCCCGCGGCGCGTCGTTGATCGAACAGACGACCGTGTCGAAATGGCTCCGCACGTAAGCGGCATTGGCGTGCGCGATCGGCACGTCGATGGTGCAGCCGGGCCCGCCGACTTTCTTGGTCGACGGCACGATGGCAGCCGATTTCTCCATCAGTTCGCGCATCCCGTACCCGCCGGGCTCATGCCAGAGCGCCGCGTGCTCCAGTTCGCCGTTCTCGCCCACGATGGCAGCCTTGCCGTATCCGACAATCGCGTTCGCACCGCCCATCACCGCCATCAGGCGCTTGGCCATGGCGATTCCCATCGGTTTCAGCTGTTCCATCAGCGGGATGATGTCTTCGACATACCGCCCCGCATAGGGGTTCTGGGCAACGGCAGCGATATATCCTTTGAGCTGCGGCGTCTCTGCGGGCGGGCCGAATTCGTGCAGCACTTCCTCGACATGCATCACGAATTTCCGCACCTTCACCAGATCACCGAAATCGCCCTCGGGCCGGGTTTCAACGACCATTCTTCCGTCGTCCATTCTGATATTCCTCTCCTGTTTCGCCGTTGGGGCGAATGTTATGCCGTCGCCGGCAGGCTTCCGATCTGCGCCATCCCCGGCAGGGTGCCGGTGGCGCGCATTTCCTTCTTCAATACCAACACCGCACCCGCAATGAGTCCAGCATCCTCCATGCGTTTTGCGACCCTGAAACCCGCCGCCAACGCTTCGTCCACGGCTGCGTGATCAAGGTCCCCGACGCCGAGCGTCACCAACCGGTCGCCGAGATCGGACTGTTCGTCCAGTTCCGTCGCCGGCGCGCGCTCGATGGACGGATGGTCGACATTCACCGCATTCGCAATCAGCGTCGCCGCGACATCCGCCGCCGCCGCATTCTCTGCCAGAACGGTCACGGCATCGGCAATGCCGAAGGACAGGCTGCGCCCCTGCCATCCGCTGGTCGCGACACCACGCACGGGATTTTCGAACGTCAGTTCGGCGGTACCGTCTATCGTCGGCCGGAAAAGTTCGCCGACAATGCCGAGGCGGAGTGACTGTCCCGGCGCAAGGTGCACGGCAATGTCGCCGGAATTGTTGATATAGGCTTTTTTCAGCTCGCGTCCGGCCACGAGCGCGGCCATGACCTCGTCCGCCACCGATCCCGCGACCGCCGCCATCGGCGTGACGAACACCTCCCGATGCGGCCAGACGGCCTGCATCATGCGGCGGGCAGTCGGCCCGTCCGGCGTCCAGCGCGGAATGTCGGCGGCGACCGGTTCACGCAACCGGGAAAGTTCGCCGACGAGTTCGCCGAGCACGGTGCGAAAACGGTCCCGCGCCTGACGATAGGCGGCGCCGACTTCGTCGCGGTCCCCGAAGGCTTCAATCACCAGGTCGATCGGCCCATGCTGCAGATGCAGCCGACGCCCGTCGGGCAGAAGGGCTACCTGAGGCGCATCCATCGGACGGGGTCAGACGTCTTCCAGCGCCCGGCGTTCGGCCAGCGGCCAAGGGTTGTTGCCCTGCCAGGCCATCGGTTTCACGCCGTGCAGGCCGCCTTCCTTCAGAACGTCGCCAATCGGCTTGATATGATCCTCGTATCCGCCGAGCGCGATGAACTCATCGCGCGGCATGGAGAATTCGATCGGGGCGACCAGCGCCGGCGTCGGCACATACCCGAACGAATTATCCGGCATGCGCAGGACATCGACCATCAACGTGATGCCCCCGCCCGGCCAGACATAAACAGGCGCGCCGCCACAGGTCACGCGGGTGCGCAATTCACGTACCGAGCGCGTCAGCAGAACGGGGTTCACGGTCACGCCCGCGCGCAGGCTGCCGCCCGCGCCGCCCATGAACAGCACCGTGCTCAGTGCCGGTTCGCAGTTCTCGGCGATCCGGTCAACCGAGACGGCAAGCTCCGCCGGCATGTCGGCGGGCACCGGTTTCAGATCGTCGTCCAGGATGAAGTAGGCCTGATCCTCACCCGTGGTGCTGACCATCAGCAGCCGCAGACCGGGCCAGGCCACCTCGGGGTCGATGCTCTCGATAATGGACAGCGGCTCGGTGATATCGGTGCCGCCCCAGCCGGCACCGGGCTCGGCGACCTGGAAATAGCGCCCCGCCGTCGAGCGGCGGCCGCGGACGCGGATACCGGCAGGCGGCATGTCGAGGAACTTGCCCGACTGGTGCTCGCTTAGAACGCCGGTGATGTGATCGTCGACCACGATGACCTCGTCCGCATGACCGTGCCATTGCAGGGCGAACATGCCGATGGTCGCCGATCCGCACCCGACCCGCATCCGTTCTTCCAGGTTACCGTCGATGATCGGCGGCTTGCCTGCCTCGACGGTGAGCGTCGCCCCGCCATCGATGGTCATTTCAACCGCCCCCTTGTTACACAGGGCCAGCATCGCCTGGCAGGTCGCGTTGCCCTCTTTCTTGCTGCCGCCGGTCAGGTGATGCACGCCGCCAAGCGCCAGCATCTGAGAGCCGTATTCCGCGGTGGTCACATGACCGACCTGTTCTCCCTTCACCCGGACGGGCGCCGCTTCCGGGCCGATATACCGGTCGGTGTCGATCTTCACCTTCACGCCGCAATAGCTGAACACGCCTTCGGAGACGACGGTGATCATGTCGACATCGTGATGCACGGACGACACGATGAAGGGTGCCGGCTTGTAATCCGGATACGTCGTGGTCGCGCCGATGCCGGTCACGAAGGACGGCGACTGGAAATTCAGCGATCCGTCCCATTCGGGCAGCCCGCCGTCTTCCTGCGCCGGCAGGAACGGCACCAGATCGCCGTTCTCGTCCGAAATCTGCTGGGTGACGATCAATGGATCGGTGCGCGTGAGCGTGCCTTCAACATTGCCGTAGCGGCTGCACGCGCCCGTCTTGCCCTCACGGATGCGGCACAGAACGGGGCATGCATCGCACGTGATAACGCCGTCTCCGGCCTTGGTGTCAGCATCGCTCATTTTTCTTCTCCCTGTGCCGCAAGAATGGCCGCCCGCACGCGGTCCGGCGTTGCCGGGGCCTGCTTCATCCGCACCCCCGTTGCATGATAAATCGCCCCGAAGATCGCCGGCGGCGTCGGGATCAGGGCAGGTTCGCCGATGCCCTTTGCCCCGTAGGGGCCGGTGGGTTCGGGGTCCTCGATCAGATAGACATCGATCGGCGGCACGTCGCCGAAGGTGGGGATCAGATAGTCGTGCAGGTTTTCGGTCCGCCCCGGCAGGTATTCCTCCATCAGCGCGAGGCCGAGTCCCTGCGCCACCCCGCCGTGAATCTGGCCTTCGACCTGCATCGGATTGATCGCCGCCCCCACATCGTGGGCCGCCCAGACATGAAGCACTTTCACCGTGCCGAGCTCGACATCGACCTCGACCTCGGCGACCTGTGCGCCGAAGCCATAGGTGCCATACGGATTGCCCTGCCCCATGTCGTCGAGCGGCGTTGCCGGCGGATCGAACGTCGCCTCGCCCACCAGCACATTGCCGTGCAGCTTGTCCGCAGGCAGTTCGGACAGATCGATTTCGCGGACGGCGTCCCCGTCGGTGACCGTAAGACGGCCCGCGCCGAATTCGATCGACGCGTTGTCGCCGACATTGGCGAGACGCAGTATCTGGCCGCGAAGGTCCTGCCCCGCTTCCATCGCCGCGCGCCCGGATACATAGGCCTGACGCGATGCCGAACTTTTGCCCGCATCCGCCGTCTTGTCGGTATCGCCCCAGACCAGCTTCATCTTGTCCATGCGGATGCCGAGCCCGTCGGCGGCGACCTGCATCATGGTGGTATTGGTGCCCTGACCGATATCCTGCGCGCCCGAATACAGCGTTACCGTGCCATCGGCGGCAATGCCGACATGCATCGTTGACGGGTTGGACAAAGAGGTATTGCCGCAGCCGTACCACATGCAGCCGAGGCCGACGCCGCGCCGGGTCACGCCGTCCGCTTCCGCGTTGAACTTATCCGCGGCCGCACGGGCCTTTTTCCACGGTTCGCGCAACGCTTCGAGGCACTGGTCGAGCCCGGCGGAATATTCGAGCACCTGGCCGGTCGCGGTATCCTGACCCTTGCGGATCGCGTTGCGCAGCCGGAATTCGAGGATATCCATGCCGATTTCCTCGGCCATCATGTCCATCAGCGTGTCGTGGGCGATGGCCGCCTGCGGGATACCGAATCCGCGGAACGCGCCCGCCGGCGTTTCGTTGGCAAAGACCGCGCGGGTCGCCGCTTCGACATGCGGTACATAGTAAGGCCCCGTCGCATGGACCGGGACGCGGTCCTTCACCGTCAGCCCCCAGGAAACATAAGCCCCGGTATTGAAATCGCCGGTCATGTCATAGGCGACGAGATCGCCGTCCTTCGTGCAGCCGTAGCGCGCGGTGATGCGCGACGGGTGCCGCTTGGTCGAGGCGGCCATGGATTCAATGCGCGTCCATGTGCAGCGCACGGGCCTGTTCAGCACCCAGGCGGCGACGCCGATCACCGGGTGTACGCCGAGGTCCAGCTTGCCGCCGAACCCGCCGCCGCAGGCTGTCGGAATGATGCGCACGGACTCATTCGGGATACCGATAATCTGCGCGACCTCGTCGCGGTCCATATAGGGCGCCTGGGTGGATACCGTGATTTCCAGCCGGTCGCCGACGCGCCGGGCCCAGCCCGCTTCGGGCTCTATATAGCCGTGTTCGACGAAACCGGTCGCGAAGCTGTCCTCGACGACGACGTCGGCGGTATCCATCGCCGATTTGGCATCGCCTTTTTTCACATAACCGTGGGCGAGAATGTTGCCGGGATTGGCGTCATGCATCTGGTGCGCGCCGTCGTCGAGCCCGGCGAAACCGAATAGCGGCTCGCGGACCTCGTAATGGATCGGCACGTCTTCATCGCGGATGCCGTAAACCGCTTCGTACGTTCCCACCAGCGCGACAACGGTTTCGCCCTTGAAACGCACCTGGCCATCGGCGAAAGCGGGCTGGTCCTTCACATCCGGATAAATGCCGTAACCGTTATTGCCCGGCACGTCGGCGGCAGTGAATACACGTTCCAGTCCCGGCCATTTTTTATAGAGATCGTCGAAATCGCCGAGCGTGAAGGTCGCGGAATGATGCGGCGAGCGGACGGTCCGCGCCCACAGCGCATCGGCAGGCGCGACATCTGCGCCGAACAGTTCCGTGCCGTTTACCTTCTGCAGCCCGTCGGTTTTCAGCGTCCGGGCGCCCATCGCCCCGCCGGCTTCCGGGTTGACGAAGTCGACGCCGTTCGGCTGCACGACATGCTTCACCGCGTCGATAATCTTGTTGTAACCCGTGCAGCGACACAGCACGCCGCCCATCGCGTCCATGATCTGCTGGTCGCTGGGCGTTTGGTTGTGTTTGAACATGTCGGCGGCGGCCATCAGCATGCCGGGCGTGCAGATGCCGCACTGGGCTGCACCGTATTCGTGAAAGGCCTGCTGCAGGTCGGACAACCGCCCGTCGGCCGCGGCAAGGCCCTCGACCGTCGTAACGTCGCGGTCCTGAACCTGGGCGAGCGGCACGAGGCAGGCACATACCTGCTCGCCGTCCAGCAACACCGTGCAGGCGCCGCAATCGCCCGCATCGCAGCCGATCTTGGTGCCGGTAAGGCCGAGATCCTCGCGCAGCACATGGGCAAGCCGCCGCGCAGGGGCGGCATCGGTGACGGCGGGTTTTCCGTTGAGATTGAACGAGATGGACATGATTACTCCGTCAGTTCTGCGATGGCGCGGCGGACAAGGGTCAGCGCCGCGTCGCTGCGGTATTCGGCCGAGCCCCGGACATCGCCGATCGGCGAGAGCGGTGCGACATGGTCTTTGGTCACCAGACCGGCAAGGGAGGCGTCCGCCGGCTTTCCGGCAAGGTCCGCTTCAAGCGCGGCGAGGCGTTTCGCCACCTCGGAACAGGATCCGACGGCAATCCTCAGACGTTCCACCGTGCCGTCCGCCGCCTTTTCGAGGACCGCCGAGACCATCACGATGGAAATCACGAGGTATTTGCGGGCGCCGAGCTTCAGGAAAGCGCTGCTCGCATCCTTTCCGCAGACCGGGATATTAAGGCCGAGCACCATTTCATCGCGCTTTCGCGCCGTTTTCCGGTTGCCGAGGACGAACTCCGTAACAGGTACTTCCCGTTCCCCGGAAACCGATCCGAGCACCACGGATGCATCCAGCGCAACCAGTCCCGGCACCCCATCCGCCGCAGGTGACGCATTACATATATTGCCGACGATGGTCCCCGCGTTCTGGATCTGCACCCCGCCGACCTCGCGCGCGGCCTGTTTCATGGCGCGGAACCAGTCCGGCAGGTCCGCGCGGATCAGGTCGGTCCAGGTCGCGGTCGCCCCGATATGAAAATGATCGCCGCGCTGCTCGATCCGGCGCAGACCGTCGATGGCCGTCACATCCAGAATATCCTCATCGACGGGTTTGCCGACGCGGGCCGGGTAAAAATCCGTGCCGCCCGCAACGATGACACGGTCCCCTGCGGCCAGTGCCTGCAGCGCCTCGTCGAGTTCCGTGGGTCTCAAATAGGATGACATCTGTGCCTCGAAATCCTGTCGGAATTATTTGTTTGTGTACGAACAATTATTCTTCACAGGCGGGGCGGCTGTCAAGCGGTGGTTTGTATTCCCTGACATGCAGGCCCCACCCTCGACACATAACCCCGGCCTTCGGGATCAAAGGCGTCAAAATCCTGACAATTTGGGGATGAAAGACTCGCCAGCCATGATATAAAACCGGAATTCCGCAACGAAAATGACCGGCGGTTCCGGCACAGATCGCTTTTGGGACAGACCGGTCCGACCACGGCTTGACGGGAAAGAAACGCCCTCTTAATTTGTTTGTACACATATAAATAATCTGGAACAGGTTCCATGGCCACAAACGTCGCCTCAACGGATAACGGCGAGCGCAAGGCGCTCGACTCGGTAGTCATCAGGTTCGCCGGCGATTCCGGTGACGGCATGCAGCTCACCGGCACGCAGTTCACGCAGTCCACCGCCCTGATGGGCAACGATCTGGCGACCTTCCCGGACTTTCCGGCGGAGATCCGCGCGCCCGCCGGCACCACGTTCGGCGTCTCCGCCTTCCAGATCAACTTCGCGTCCTTCGACATCCAGACGCCGGGCGACGATCCGGACGTTCTGGTCGCCATGAACCCGGCGGCCCTTAAAGTGCACCTGAAGGATGTGCCCAAAGGCGGCACGGTGATTCTGAACACCGACGCGTTTTCCGAGCGCAACATCGCGCGGGCGGGTTATACGTCGAACCCGCTCGAAGACGGCACGCTGGACAACCACATCGTCATCGCGATCGAGATCAACAAGCTGACCAACGCCGCGGTCGCCGATTGCGACGTTTCGTCGAAGGAAGCCACGCGCTGCAAGAACTTCTGGGCGCTCGGCCTGATGTGCTGGATGTACAACCGCGACCGCCAGCCGACCATCGACTGGGTCAACCAGCGTTTCGGCAAGGCTCCGAATATCGCGGCGGCGAATATCGCCGCCCTCAACGCGGGCCATGCCTATGGCGAAACGGTCGAACTGCCGTCCGGCGTCGAAGCCTATATCGTGCCGAAGGCCGATGTGGTGCCCGGCACCTACCGCGCCGTCACCGGCACGGAAGCGGCCGCCTGGGGCCTTGTCGCAGGCGCGAAGAAAGCGGGGCTTGAGCTGTTCCTCGGCTCCTACCCGATTACGCCCGCCTCCGCCCTGCTGCATACGCTGACCAACCTGAAGCCCTATGGCGTCACCACTTTCCAGGCGGAAGACGAAATCGCCGCGGTGTGTTCCGCCATCGGCGCGTCCTACGCGGGCAAGCTCGGCATCACGTCGTCGTCCGGTCCCGGCATCGCGCTGAAAACCGAGGCCATCGGCCTCGCACTGGTCACCGAACTGCCGCTGGTCATCGTCAACGTCCAGCGCGGCGGTCCGTCCACCGGCCTGCCGACCAAGACGGAACAGTCCGACCTGTTCCAGGCCGTGTGGGGCCGCAACGCCGACACGCCGCTGCCGGTCGTCGCCTCGGCCACGCCGGGCGACTGCTTCGAGACCGCGATCGAGGCGGTCCGGCTCGCCGTGAAATACATGACCCCGGTGATCTTCCTCAGCGACGGCTATCTCGCCAACGCCGCGGAGCCCTGGGAAATTCCCGATGCCGACGCGATTCCGGATTTCCCGGTGACGTTCCGCACCGATCCGGAAGGGTTCCACCCCTATCTGCGCGACGAGAAGACCCTTGCGCGGAACTGGGCCATCCCCGGCACGCCCGGACTGATGCATCGCCTCGGCGGCATCGAGAAGGATTACGATTCCGGTCATATCTCGTATGACAGCGACAACCATCACCGGATGACCAAGGTCCGCGCCGCCAAGATCGACGGCATCGCCAACGACATCCCGGCGCAGGCCGTCGCGACCGGCGAAGACAGCGGCAAGCTCGCGGTTGTCGGCTGGGGATCGACCTTCGGCGCGATCAACCAGGCGGTCGGCCGCTGCGTGAAGGACGGCCTCAGCGTCTCGCACATCCATATCCGTCACGTCTGGCCCTTCCCGGCCAATCTCGGCGAGCTTCTGTCGAAGTTCGACCGGATCATCGTGCCGGAAATGAACAACGGCCAGATGGTCAACGTGCTGCGCGCCAAATACCTGGTCGACGCCGAAAGCATTACGCAAATCACGGGTCAGCCCTTCAAGGTCTCGACCCTCGAACGCGAGATCCGCTCGCGGGTGGAAGGATAAACCGATGAATATCGAAACGCCTGTCGAAGCGCTGAAGCCGAACGATTACGCCTCGGACCAGGAAGTCCGCTGGTGCCCCGGCTGCGGCGATTACGCCATAATCAAGGGTGTGCACCGCACGCTCGCCGAACTGCAGATTCCGCTGGAAAAGCTGGTCTTTTTCTCCGGCATCGGCTGCGCGGCGCGCTTCCCCTACTACATGGCCTCCTACGGTTTCCACACGATCCACGGCCGCGCACCGGCGCTTGCCACCGGCGCGAAGCTCGCCAATCCCGACCTCGACATCTGGGTCGTGATGGGCGATGGCGATGCGCTGTCGATCGGCGGCAACCACACGATGCATGCCATCCGCCGCAACGTCGATCTGAACCTGCTGCTGTTCAACAACGAAATCTACGGCCTGACCAAGGGCCAGTATTCGCCGACCAGCCAGCTCGGCACCCGCTCGCCGTCCACCCCGCAGGGCTCGGTCGACGCCCCGCTGACGGCCCTCAGCCTCGCCCTCGGCGCCGGCGCCCGGTTCGTCGCACGCACGTTCGACACCAACCAGAAACAGATGCCGGGCGTGCTCAAGGCCGCCCACGCCCACAAGGGCGCCTCCCTGGTGGAGATCATCCAGAACTGCATCGTCTATAACGACGGCGCGTTCGACGGCTGGACCGACAAAAAGGTGGTCAACGACAATTCGATCTCGGTCGAACACGGCAAGCCGCTCCTGTTCGGCGCCGACGGCAACAAGGGCCTCGCCATGCGCGAGGACGGCTTCGGCATCCGCGCCGTGACGGTGGGCGAAGACGGCATCACCGAGGCCGATATCCTGGTCCATGACGAGACCAACAAGATCCTCGCCATGATGCTCGCCGACATGAAACAGCCGGAATTCCCGGTCGCCCTCGGCGTGCTCTACAACAACCCGGCGAAGGCCTACGACGAAGCGGTCCACGAACAGCTCGCCCAGGTCCGCGCCGCCAACCCGCCCGGCAGCCTGAACGACATGCTCCGCAAGGGCCGCACCTGGACCGTGACCGAGGGGGCGTAAGCCTCTCCGGTCAGGGCTGCGCAACAGCCAGTGACACAAAACCCGGCGGGAGAGTTCCTGCCGGGTTTTTTCTGAGAATGCGTGCGAGGCGGCGCCCTGCGCGCCGCCCTGATCGACGGCGAGCAAAGCGGTCCGGCCGTCCCACTGGATATCGACACGTTTGTCGCAGACAAGAAGCGCCAGCGGACAGCCTAACGGGTGACCGGCGATGCCATCGATGTAATCCGCATCCTTCATCAGGCGATGGATGCGACAACACGTTTGTCGGGGCCGTGATGTCATTTTCCCGAAAGCCCGGTTCAGGTCAGAGACATGACAGACGCGAATTCGTCGAACCTTCCCGATGATCCGGGATTAACTGCCTGGCCTCGCCACTTTTCCCCTTCCCCTATTGCCTTGCCGCCGTCATAACATCGCCGCATGAACACCAGCACAAAAACCACTTCGTCCCGGCGCGCCGGGGTGCGCCATACCCTTGCCGTCCGTCCCGCGAAACTGAGCGACGGGCCGGCACTCGCGGCGCTCAGCCGCCGGATATACGCGCCGTCGCCCTGGAACACCCAGCGCATGGTACGCAGCCAGATCGTCGCCTTTCCCGACGGCCAGTTCGTCGCCGAGCTCGACGGCGAGATCGTCGGCCACTGCGCGACCTTCATTATCGACGAAGCCGCGGCGATGGCGCCGCACAGCTGGGACGAAATCACCGGCGACGGGCTTGCCTCGCGCCACGATGCGAACGGCGACTGGCTCTACGGCATGGAGGTCAGCGTCGATCCCGGCCACCGGCGGCTGCGCATCGGCCAGCGGCTGTACGAGGCGCGGCGCACATTGTGCGAACATCTCGGCCTGAAGGGCATCGTGTTCGGCGGGCGCATGCCGGGCTACGCCAAGCGGCGGCGCACCTATCCGGACCCCGCCGACTACCTCGCGGCGGTCGCCGACCGGAAACTGCGCGATTCCACGATCCGCTTCCATCTCGCGAACGATTTCGAACCGATCGGCATCCTGCACGAATACGACACCGACGATCACGATTCCCTCGGCTACGCGACGCATATGATCTGGCGCAACCCGCTCTATGTCGAGGGCACCGGCACGCACGAGCCGGCCGATGCGCTGACCATGACCAATTCGGTCCGCGTCGCCACGGTGCAGTTGCAGATGCGCGAAATCGACGACCGCTCGGCCTTCGAAAACCAGATCGAGTATTTCGTCGACGTCGCCTCCGATTACCGCTGCGATTTCGTGGTCTTCCCGGAACTGTTCACGCTGCAGCTCCTGTCGATCGAGAAAAAGGCCCTGCCGCCGGCGGAGGGCATCGAGCGCGTCGCCGAATACACCGAGTGGTTCGAGACCTTCATGAACCGCCTGGCGCTGCGCTACAACATCAACATCATCGGCGGCTCGCACCCGACGCGCCACGAAGACGGCGATATCCGCAACACGGCCTTCGTCTTCCTGCGCGATGGCTCCATCCACCGGCGCGACAAAATCCACCCGACCCCGGACGAATCCTACTGGTGGAACATCAAGGGCGGCGACCGGGTAACCCCGATCGATACCGATTGCGGGCCGATCGGCGTGCTGATCTGCTACGATTCCGAATTCCCCGAACTCGGCCGTCACCTGGTGGACCAGGGTGCCACGATCCTGTTCGTGCCGTTCTGCACCGACGAACGCCGCGGCTACCTGCGCGTGCGCTACTGCTGCCAGGCGCGGGCGGTGGAAAACCAGTGCTATGTCGTCATGTCGGGCGTGGTCGGCAACCTGCCGAATGTCGAGAACATGGACATCCACTACGCGGAAAGCTGCATCCTGACCCCGTCGGACCTGCCCTTCGCCCGGGACGGCGTGGCCGCGGACACCGCCCCCAATACCGAAACCATCGCCTTTGCCGACCTGAAACTGTCGGACCTGCGCGTCGCCCGGTCGGAAGGCACGGTGCGCAACCTGCGCGACCGCCGGTTCGATCTGTACCGCGTGGTCTGGAACATGCGGCGCAAGACCTGAAGAAGGCGGGGCGCTCGCCCTTTCCGGCAGAAGCGCTCAGTCGGGGCGGCGCAGCGCATGGATCGGCTGCCACACCCTGACCGACCACCCGTCCGCCGGTTGCGAAAGCTCCGCCGCCGCCTCTTCGGCAACGCCCCGCTGGGCGATCGTGCGATCCAGTCCGATCACCTCCAGCGGTACAATTCCCTCCGGCAGAGGCGCCGAGTCCGGTGTCAGCCGGTCGATCAGTGTCATCGTGTCGCCCATCGCCGTTGCGAGGTCCGGCCCACCGCTGCCCGCGGGGCCCTGCACAAGGTTGCGGTCCCAGCCGGATATATAGGCGCGGAAATCCGGGTGGACCGACATGCGGCCCGCTTTCGACGTGTAGGCATCCGACGTCAGCACGTCCGGCCCGGCAAGGCGGTAGAGCGCGAGAAACGGCGCCCTGTCGGTGTCGGCGCAGTAAAACCGCTGCGCCGTCATGAACCCCGGAATGGTGAGCAGCATGTCGATATGCCGCCAGTAATAGGCGTCGAACCTTTCGCGCTCGGCCGGCGTTTCGTGCGGGTAGTCCATCTCGACCATGTAGTAGATGGCGGTGTCGCTCATCGACATTGACGCGCTCCCTCCGTTTAAGGTTTCTTGCTCTCGGCTTCCGGCCTGTCGGGGCGAAGACTACACCGATCCGCGCAAACCTCGCAGGTGCCGATTCCTGGCCTGCCGAGGCCTGTGTCAAATTTGGGACTCGCGCTGTTTCTGGGCGTTTGCGGCATCCGAATACGTTATTCTTGCGTATCTGCTTCGAGTTAATCGGAGATACGTCCGGCTTAATCGGAGATACGTCCGGCGGAAAAATGTGTTCAACCGCAACTGACGAAAGGTAGGCAAATATGAAACGCACCGGACTATTGCTGGCGGCGGCTGTCGTCTCATGTCTGGCCCTGTCGCCCGCTGTGTCTGCGGACACGCCTGCGAAAAACATCCCGGTTCAGATCGCCGACAACACCCCGCAACCGTCTACGGGGGGGGTCCCGGAATGTTACGGCTGTACAGAGGACGGAACGCCCCGATCCCGGCGCTGAATCGCCTGCGGCAAGGGCTCTGATGGCGCTCGGTATCGCCCTGATGATCACGCCCGACATGTTCGGAGGCGCCTTCTCGAACTAGGCGCTATCGGTCCTGCCCCGGTGTCAGGTCCGGGGCGCCCGAACTCAGCCGGCGAGACGTTCAAAAGCGGGTTGGCCACCGGGTTTCCGCGGTAACGACGATTCCCCGTCCGGTCCGCACAGGGTGCTATTATCGCCCTCGACATGAGCCCCACACCATTGACGCCCCCCGCGAAAGCCCGATCTCTCGTGCCGATCGCACTATTGTTCCTGATCGGCGCGCTCTGGGGCAGCTTCTTCGTGCTGATCAAAATCGCTGTCACGGACGGTGTCCGGCCGGTCAGCTATCTGTTCTGGTTTACGCTGCTCTCGGGCAGCTGGCTGTTTCTCGCGGGCATATTGCGCCGCAGACGCCCGAGATTTGCGCGCGCGGACCTGCCCTACTACCTGAAACTCGGTCTCGTCCGGTTCACGCTGGCGAACATGATCCTGTACACGGTGCAGGGGAAAGTCGCGGTGGGGATCATGGCGGTCATCATGACCTTCGTGCCTATTTTCACCTACCTGATCAGCCTGATCGTCCGCATCGAAAAATTCATGTGGCTGCGGGCCACCGGAATCCTGATGGGGTTTGCGGGGGTTCTGCTGATCGTGCTGCCGAAATCGAGCCTGCCCGACCGGTCGCTCGCGATCTGGGTTCTGATCGGCTTCGGCGCGCCCTTGCTCCACGCGATCGCCTATGTCGCCCTGTCGGAAAAATCGCGCCCGAAAAACGTCGATTCCATCACCCTGTCCAGCGGGACCCTGTTTGCCGCCGCCTTCTTCGCGTTGCCGCTGGCGCTGGTTCTCGGGGAATTCCAGACGCCCGGCTGGCCATTGACCGCCGGCGAACAGGCACTGCTCGGGCACTCGGTGCTGGCCGCGATCAACTTCTACGCCATTTTCGAACTGATCCGCATCGCCGGGCCCACCTATATGAGCCAGGCGAATTTCATGTCGGTCGGGTTCGGCGTCGCCTTCGGGGTGCTGCTGCTGGGCGAATCCTTCAGCCTGTTCGTCTGGGCTGCCATCGCCCTGATCCTGGCCGGCGTCGCGCTCGTCAACCTGCGGCGGGACTGACGAACCCGGATATGAAGCGGTAGCGTCACAGTCCCCGTTCTGCCATCGCCGCTGCCCGGTCTTCGTCCGACATGAAAGGCAAATGATGGTCTTCCTTCGACAGCGGCGGCACATCGTCGTCCAGGCATACCCAGGACCGGCAGTAATCGTCCGTCGCCCAGATTTCGCCGATGGCGGTGCCGATGACCAGCATCATGCCGCCGTACCACAGATGCATGCTCATCGCCTCGAACGCTCCGATCACGGGGTTCGGAAAACCGGCATTGGGCTCGGTCCAGTGATCGCCCTGGTCGCGGCTTTGCAGAATGGTTGAATCGGCGATCCCGTCCTTGAACCATTCGGTCGGATCCAGATGGGAGCCTGCCATCCATATGGTCTTGTGGTCGCTGGGATCGAGAAACAGGAATTCCGGGTACCCCATGCGCTGGCCACGGTGATGGACGTTCACGAACGTCCCGCCGCCATCGCGGGACCGGTAAAGCCCTTCGCCGGTCGCGAGATACATCAGGTCCGGCATTTGCGGGTGGATCATCAGCCGGTGGACTTCGCGCCAGGATTTATCTGCGGCGCTTGCATAGGCATCCAGCTCCGTCCAGGTCGCACCGTCATCCGTCGTCTTCAGCAACGCGCCCTGTTCGACAAGGACGAAAAACGTCTCCGGCTCGGTCGGGTGGAAGACGATGTTCTTCACGTGGGGATCATGCGGCGGCGGAATAAATGTCCATTTATCCGATCCCGGCACGTCACGCAGGCTTGAAATCTCGGTCCAGCTCTCGCCGAGGTCGTCGCTGCGATACAATGCGGCTGGCGACGTACCGGCGAACAGGGTGACCGCCCCGTCATTCTCACGCGTGGCCAGCGAATATATATGATCGTACGCGAGGCCTTCGGTCAGGCGCCGCCAGTTCTCTCCCACGCCGTCGTCGCTGACCCACAGCCCGCCATCGGCATGACATCCCGCGAAAAGTTTCCCGGAGCCGGGCTCGCACAGCAACGCGCCGATATGCAGACCATTCAGGCCGCGCGCGGTTTCGACCCAGGGCTTGCCGCGCAGCTTGCGGTCCAGCGTCACGACCCCGTCGATCGTCCCGACGAGCATCCGCGTGACGGTGCCGGTACCGAAAGAGATATTCTGGCCGTTCGGCGAAAGATAGGTAACGTTTTCGGTCATCGCTCTTTCCGACATTTTCAGGATGGTAACACAGACCCATAAATGAGGTAGAGCGCCGTCATGAGAAGGGCTATCGTTTGAATCATAAAAAAGGTGACGTATGCAGGGCAGCAATGACAGAATTCTGACAACGCATGTGGGCAGCCTGCCCCGCACGCTTCCCGTACTGGACGCGATGAAGGCGCGGTTCGGCGGCGGGGATTTCGATGACGCGGCCTATCAGGCCGAAATCGTTTCCGGCGTGAACGAAATCGTCAAACGCCAGGCAGACCTCGGAATCGATATCGTGACCGACGGCGAAATGTCCAAACCCGGCTTTATGAGCTACGTCGAAGAGCGTATCGACGGCTTCGAAGCCCGCCCGCACGAAAAATACGAGTTGTACACCGCCGAGGTCGCGGCCTTTCCTGAATATTACGCAGACTACATGGCGCGCACCATGTATGGCGGCGCCGTTGCGAAGTTCCACCCGATCTATTGCACCGGCCCGATCTCCTACAAAGGCCACGCAGCGCTGAAGCGGGACCTCGAAACGCTGTCCGCGGCTTTGGAAAGTGTGAAGGTCGCGGGCGCCGTCGTACCGTCGGTCTCTCCGGCGGGCATCGGCGCCAATGATTTCTACGCAACGGACGAAGAATTCTTCGAAGCGGTCGCAAACGCGATTGGGGAAGAATACGAGGCGATCGTGGATGCCGGGTTCCTGGTCCAGATCGACGACCCTTTCCTGAGCGAAACGCTGGTCGATCCGAAACTGGACGATGCCGCGATCAGGAAACGCGCCAACCTCGTCGTCGAAGCCGTCAATCATGCCACCCGGAACATAGCGGAAGAAAAAATCCGCTATCACACATGTTACGGCATCAACGAGGGTCCCCGCCTCCATGAAGCGCCGCTTGCCGAGGTCGCGCCGTACCTTCTGCGCATCAAGGCGGGCGGCTATTCATTCGAGGCCGCCAATCCCCGGCACGAGCACGAATACCATATCTGGGAAGACATCAAATTGCCGGAAGGCCGCGCCCTGCTGCCAGGCGTCGTTACCCATGCCAGCAATATCGTCGAACACCCGGACCTGATCGCCGAACGGATCATGCGCTTCGCCGACCGGGTCGGCCGGGAGAATGTCGTCGCCAGCACGGATTGCGGGTTTTCATCCCAGGCCTGCTACCACACCGAAATACATCCGACAGTCATCTGGGCGAAGTTCGAAGCGCTCGCCGAAGGCGCGCGGCGGGCAACGCGAAAACTCTGGTAAACGGGAAAAACCCGGGAAATCAAATAAGGGAAACGTCATGCAGGGCAACAAAGACCGGATTCTGACCACCCATGTCGGCAGCCTGCCGCGCACCGTCGAAGTCCTCGATGCGATGAAGGCGAAGATGAGCGGCGAAAACTATAGCGATGACGCCTATCAGGCCGAAATCGCGAAAGGCGTGAAGGAAATCGTCAAACGTCAGGCGGATCTCGGCATCGATGTGGTTACCGACGGGGAGATGTCCAAGCCCGGGTTCTTCACCTATATCGAGGAACGGCTCGACGGATTCCAGGGCCGTCCGGACGAAAAATACAACCTGTTCTCGGCCGAGATCGCCGCTTTTCCGGAGTATTACGAGGATTATTTCGCCCGGGCCATGCTCGGCGGCACCGTGGTGCCGATGTATCCGTCCTATTGCGTCGGGCCTGTCACCTATAAGGGCGAGGCGGCGTTGCACCGCGATATCGACAATCTGAAAGCGGCGCTGAAGGACGTTGATGTCGAGGGCGCCTTCATTCCGGCCGTCGCCCCCGCCGGCGTCGGCTATAACGAGTATTACAAAACCGAAGAGGAATTCGCCGAAGCGGTCGCGGAGGCGCTGCGGACAGAATACGAGGCCATCGTCGATGCCGGCTTCCTGCTCCAGATCGACGATCCGTTCCTGTGCGACATACTCGTCGATCCGGCGCTGGACGATGCGGCGAAGGACCGCAAGGCGCATACCTATGTGGAGGCGATCAATCACAGCATCCGGAATATCCCGGAAGAGAAAATCCGCTTTCATACCTGCTACGGCATCAACGAAGGGCCGCGGATTCACGAAGCACCGATGGGTGACGTGGCGCAGTACATGCTGAACGTGAAGGCGGGCGCGTATTCGTTCGAGGCGGCGAACGCCCGCCATGAGCACGAATATCATATCTGGGAAGATATCAAGCTGCCCGAGGGCCGCGCCCTCATTCCGGGCGTCATCACCCATGCCAGCAACATCGTGGAGCATCCCGAACTGATCGCCGAAAGGCTGGTGCGGTTCGCCAAGCTGGTCGGTCGGGAAAACGTTCTTGCCGGCGGCGATTGCGGATTTTCTTCCCAGGCCTGCTATCACACCGAGGTCCACCCGAAGGTGATATGGGCCAAGTTCGAAGCCATGGCCGAAGGCGCGCGGCTCGCGACGAAACAGCTCTGGTAGCCGCGATCGCAACGGCGATTCCCCGCCTGCCCTTTAATCCCGCCCGGCAACCGCTATGATATTCACCTTCAGATGTCGCAAAGACACGCACACGGTGGGATGAGGACTTCACGATGAGCCATACCATAGCGGTCGTCGGATCCGGTCCGGGCGGCATGTACGCCGCGCAGGGCCTTGTCGACAAGGACCCGGACTGCCGCGTGGACGTGATCGAGCGCCTGCCCTCCCCGTTCGGCCTGATCCGGGCCGGGGTCGCCCCCGATCATCAGAAAACCAAACGGGTCTCGAAAGCTTACGAGCGCACCCTGAGCCATGAGCGGGTACGCTATCTCGGTAATGTGGAGGTAGGCCGGGACGTGTCCATCCCCGAGCTCCTGGAAATATACGATGCCGTCGTGCTGGCCTATGGCGCGCCCCATGACAACCGGCTTGGCATCGCGGGCGAAGACCTGCCCAACGTGTTCGGCTCCAACGCGTTTGTCGGCTGGTATAACGGACATCCGGATTTCAGGGACCTGGACCCCGACCTCGATGTCGATGCCGCTGTGATCATCGGCGTCGGCAATGTCGCCCTCGACGTCGCGCGCGTTCTGGCGAAGACTGCCTCCGAAATGTCCGTCACCGACCTTGTCCCCTACGCGGCCGAAGCGGCCCACGCCTCTCCGATTACGGACATCCACATGCTGGGCCGCCGCGGTCCCGTTGAAGCGTCTTTCACCAATGTCGAACTGCGCGAAATGGGCGAACTGGAAAATGCTGTCCCGGTCCTCGATCCGGCCCATCTGCCCGGGCGTATCGTCGCCGACTATATGTCAGACCGGGATCTGCGCCTGCGCGAAAAGAATATCGAGACCATGCGCTCTTTTCTGGATGTCAGCCCGGACGGCAAATCGAAAAAGGTGCATTTCGGCTTCTATGCATCCCCCGTCGAAATACTGGGGCGCAACCGCGTCGAGGGCGTCCGGGTCGAGCGCACCCGTGTCGATTCAAAGGGAAAGGTCCACGGCACCGGCGAGATTTACGAGATTCCCTGTCAGCTTGTGATCACCTGTATCGGGTCCCGCGCGTTCCCCATCGACAATCTCCCCTTCAACGAAGAACGGGGCATCATCGAGAACGACGACGGCAAGGTCGCCGAGCGGCTCTATGCAGTCGGCTGGCTGAAACGGGGCGCGTCGGGCACGATCGGCACCAACAAGAACGACTCCCTCGAGGTCGTCGACCGGATCGTCACCGAATATGACCAAGGTGGGCGCAGCGGGACTGACGGAATAGATGCCCTGCTTGCGGAGCGCGGGGTCCGTATCATCAGCTTTGACGACTGGCAAGAAATCGACCGGCTCGAAATCGGCGCTGCGCCGGACGGTGCGCCGCGCCGTAAATTCGTCACGCCGGCCGAGATGATCGCGGCGCTGGATGCTGCCCGGCAGAACTGACGTACCCGCGTAAATTATCGACAAATACCGGATTTGGGCTGTTTCAAACGTGCAACTGACTTGCCGCGCGCAGGGTACGGTATGGGCTGAAGCGCATTTCAGACGTCACCTGCAGATTTGAACAAAAAAAGTACAATTAACCCTTATTCTCAGTGTAAAACATATGTAATACGATTCTTAAAAAATAAACATTCTGATGTATTACATATGTATATCATCCGAATCAAATACATAACGCTTTCTTACAATCCCAATCTCTATTTTATCGGCATTATACTTATCTATTAATAGTATTTAATCATTTTTATAGCACCATCACTAATCATTGGTGACAGCGCAGACTTCCAACACCGCTCAACCAGCAAGCCCGGTTCTGAGGAGAATTCTAATGAGTGGTCAAAGAACAACCGACCTTGCCGAACCCGCGATTGAACAAACAAACGCGGAACCGGTCGGAAACCCGGGGTCGGTCGAGAGACCTGACGCCGGCCCGCAGAAACCCGCGGGGCGATCGGAAACTGGCGATACGCCGAAACGCGGCCGGTCGATCAGTGTCGGCGCCAAGATAGGCGGCGTTATCGCGGTCTGTATGGTCGCGCTGGCTGCGGTCTCCGCGATCGGGATCACGCAGATGAATACGATCAACAAACAGATCGTCGGCATCGCGGAACGCGATATCCCGCTTACCGATATTGTCACCAACATCACGCTCCATCAGCTTGAACAGTCGGTCGCCTTCGAACGGGCCGTCCGGTATGGCGAAAAGATGCTGGAACGCCCGCAATACCGGGAACCTTTCGAAACCTCCGTTGCCGCCTTTGAAAAACTGTCGAAGAAGGTAAACGGGGAGATACTCGAAGGAGAAAAGCGGGCGCAGGAGGCTCTTACCTCCGCCGATTCCGAAGAACAGAAGAAAGAATTTTCTCACGTTCTTGAAACGCTCAAAAAAGTCGAAGTGCATCATGCAGACTTCGACAAACACGCGGCCGAAGCAAAGAGCCTTCTTAAAAGCGGTCAATTGGCGCAGGCGGGAACGATCATCGAAACGATTGAAGCCGAGGAGCAGAAGCTGAACAAAGAGCTCACATCTCTCCTCTCGCAGATCGCCGGGTTTACGAACGCTGCGGCCAAGCACGCGGAAGAAGTCGAAAAATTCGCTGTCTGGCTGATGAAAATTGTCGCCGGGATCGGCTTTCTGTCGGCCGCCATCATCGCCTGGCTCATCGTCAGCCGCGCCATCTCACGACCGCTGCGCGAAGTCGTCAGCAACGTCGCTTCCCTCCAGCAGGGCGATCTCGACATCGAGATCAAGGTGCGCAGCAACGATGAAATCGGCGCGGTCTCAACGGCGCTCATTGAGTTCCGCGAATCCATGAAGGAGGGTCTCCGCCAGAAGGCAATTGCCGACGAAAACGAGAAAAAGGCGGCAGAGGCTGAAAAACAGCGCGAACTCGACGCCATCGAAGCGAAACGGCAATCCGAACAGGCGGCCCGCGAAGCGGACGAAGAAGCGGCCCGGAAACGCAAACAGGAACTGCTCGATCTCGCGGAAGGCTTCGAGGCCGATGTCGGCGGCGTCGTGCGCCAGCTCGCGGCGGCGGCAGCACAAATGCAGTCATCCGCCCAGGCGGTAAGTGCCATCGCCGAGGAAACAAGTTCGCAGTCCGCGACGGTGGCCGCCGCATCCGAGGAAGCGTCCTCGAACGTGCAGACGGTGGCGACCGCGACCGAAGAGCTTTCCGCCTCCATCCAGGAGATCACCCGGCAGGTCTCGGAAAGCGCCCGCACCGCGCGCGGAGCCGTCGAAGAGACCAAAACAGCCCACGAAAAGGTCCAGGGTCTCGAAGAAGCCTCCCAGAAAATCGGCGAGGTCGTCAATCTGATCAACGATATTGCCAGCCAGACCAATCTGCTGGCGCTGAATGCGACGATCGAAGCGGCACGGGCGGGCGAAGCCGGCAAGGGCTTCGCGGTCGTTGCGACAGAGGTCAAATCCCTCGCCGATCAGACAGCAAGGGCGACCGAGGATATCGGCAGCCAGGTTGCGGCAATCCAGGGCGCAACCGGCGAAGCCGTCAAAGCGATCGAATCGATCAACAGCACGATCAAGACGGTCGACGAGATCGCCTCGACAATCGCTGCCGCGGTTGAGGAACAGGGTGCTGCCACCCAGGAGATCTCCAACAATATCCAGCAGCTTTCCGCCGCTTCGGAAGAAGTAAACACCAATATCTCGTCTGTCAGCCAGGCGGCTGGAGATACCGGTTCGGCGGCAACCCAGATGCTTTCCTCGGCGACGATGCTGACCGAGGAGTCCGACAAGCTCGGGACCTCCGTCGACGGGTTCCTGAAGAAAGTCCGGGAGGGCTAAACGCGCACGCCATCGCGCGATCCACACACCATCGGATAACATGACGGCGGCTCCCGGCAGCGGGGGCCGCCGTTTTCTTTTTCGAATTACCCGCGCGGTTACCGTCCTTCGTCAAACTTCAGGCCAGCCTCTCTGGCTCTGAACGCATGCCCCAATACAGTCATTTTAATTATTCATTTAAAGAAAATTGATACACCGGAACAAGTAATACATGCCTGCCAAGTATTAATACGGATAATACGATACCGGTTCTACAATCATGAATAAACGCCGACTACCCCCTCCTTGCAGCGCCCCTTACCTATGGTTTTCCCAAGGGACATCCGCCTTCAACTCACAGACGGAACACCATCTCTAGCCGAAAAACTTGTCGAAGGAACTAGTCATGATTAGTGTAAATAATCGCATACGCGCTCTAAAAATCAGATCCAAAATTCTCTCTGGTATTTCCGTTCCGCTCCTGCTCCTCGTAATCGTGGGCGGGGTCGGAACGTGGTCCCTGCTATCGATCAAGGATAGCGTCAACTGGGTCAATCACACCCATAAGGTGCTCAAATCTGGCGATTCTATCGTCGGGGCCGCTGTGAATATGGAAACCGGCATGCGCGGTTTCATGCTCGCCGGAAAGGATGAGTTTCTGGAACCCTACAATGGCGGACAGAAAGTTTTCAATGCGGAAATCTCCGCCCTGAAGAATACGGTCAGCGATAACCCGCCCCAGGTCGCCAGACTTGAAAAAGCCGAAAAGACGATTTCCGCCTGGATCGCAAATGTGACGGAGCCGATGATTGCGATGCGTCGCACGGTGGGCGCAGGAGCCACGATGAACGACGTCGCATCCCTGGTCGGTGAGGCAAAAGGCAAGACCTAGTTCGATGCGTTCCGGAAAATAATGGCAGAATTTCAGGCTGAAGAAGCCGCCCTTCTGGTCGTCAGGGATCAGGAACAGCAACGGATCATGATGCTCGCGTTTCTCATGATCGGGGTAGGCACGCTTGTCGGGATGGCCCTCGGTGGCGTTGCGGGAATGGGTATCGCCAGGAGCATTACCGTGCCGCTGAACAACATGCTCGGGGTCATGAAGACGCTGGCAGACGGCAAGACCGATGTGGACGTGCCCGATGGAGACCGGAAAGACGAGATCGGCGATATCGCGCGGTCGGTCATCGTTTTCCGCGACAGTATGCAGGAAACCGAGCGGCTGCAGGAAGAACAGCGTCTCGCAGACGCCAAGCAGAAAGAGGCCGACCAGAAAGCCGCCGAACAGGAACGCCTGCGTGTGGCGGAAGAAGCGAAGCAGGCAGAAGCCATCAAACGGCGGGCCGAAGAGATCAGCGCCATTACCGCCGAGTTCGAAAAGACGGCATACGACGCCCTTGGCGTATTCGCCTCTGCCTCTGCGGAAATGCAGACTGCTGCGGAAGGCCTGACCAGTACGGCAGAGCAGACCTCAAAAAGATCCGCGAGCGTTGCAAGCGCGTCCGAACAGGCGAGCACCAATACGCAGACCGTCGCGACCGCAACGGAGGAACTGTCATCGTCGATCGAAGAGATCGGCCGTCAGGCAGCGGAAAGCACGCGGGTTGCGCGCGCCGCGGTCAAAGAGACGGACGATGCCAATGAGAAGGTCAAAGGTCTCGAGGAAGCGGCCGGCAAGATCGGCGAAGTGATCAACCTGATCAACGATATCGCCAGTCAGACCAACCTGCTCGCCCTCAACGCCACGATCGAAGCGGCACGTGCCGGAGAAGCGGGCAAAGGCTTTGCCGTTGTCGCGACCGAGGTCAAATCGCTTGCCGACCAGACCGCGAAGGCGACCGACGAAATCTCCGAACAGATCGGCGCGATTCAAAACGCCACGCTGGATGCGGTGAATGCCATCGCGTCGATCGGCACCACGATCCGGACCGTGGACGATATCTCGTCTTCGATTGCCGCGGCAGTCGAGCAGCAGGATGCCGCCACCCAGGAAATTGCGGCCAACATCCAGCAGGTCTCTGCCGGCACGAGCGAGGTGAACACCAATATCAGCTCTGTCAGCCAGGCCGCCGATGAAACGGGCACCGCCGCCAGAAAGGTCCTGTCCACCGGCCAGGAGCTGAATGACCAGGCAACGGTGCTGCGTTCGGCGATCGACGAATTCCTGACAAAAGTGAAGGCAGCCTAGGTCGCGCACACTTCACGCGACACAACGGCGGCGCCCGGCAACGGGGGCCGCCGTTTCCTTTTAATCCGTCAGGCGCCGCAACAGCTTCAGAAAGGTCTGGCGTTCCGACGGCGACAGCGGTTCCAGCGTCTCGTCCGAGATCCGGTGTCCCCGCGCCGTCGCGACATCGACCAGAACGCGTCCGTCGTCGGTCAGGGTCAGCAACAGGCGTCGGCGATCGTCCGGATCGGGCCGCCGGGCAATAAGACCGCGCGCGATCAGCCGCTTGATGACCCCCTGCATCGTCGCCGCATCCATGGCGGTCAGCCGGCCGAGATGGTTCTGGGATGCCTCACCGACATCGGCGAGCTTCATCAGCGCGGCGAATTGCAGCGGCGTCAGCTGCTGGTCGGCAATGGTCGCCTGAAAGATCGCCGTATGACGCTGGTGGGCGCGGCGCAGCAGATGCCCTACCTGGTCTTCCAGCAGGTATTCGGGGGCCTCGTCCTGCGCGGCTTTCGTTTGTAGTTCCGTCCGGTCGGCTGCGCGCCAAGCCATTGCCTGTAATCCTAACTTGTTCGTACACAAACGATGGTCGAGGGTTCCGAGTCTGTCAAGACCGGACAGCAAACGTGCTACCGTGCCGGGAACTAGATCGCGCCCTTGTCACGCAGAGCTGCAATTTCCGCGGGATCGAGCGACAACAGATCAGCCAGCACGTCATCCGTATCCTGCCCCAGCACCGGCGGCGCACGGTCATACCGGATAGGGCTTTCCGACAGGCGGATCGGGTTGGCGACCGTCGGAATGGCGCCGCCGACCGGGTGTTCGACTTCCTGCCGCGCGCCGCGCGCCTGCACATGGGCATCGTCGAAGACCTGTTCCAGGTTGTTGATCGGCCCGCACGGCACGCCGACCTTTTCAAGTTCCTCGAGCCAGAAGCTGCGCGGCTTTGCCGCGATAATCTCGTTCAGGATCGGCCCCAGCACATCGCGGTTTCCGACGCGGTTCCTGTTGGTCGCGAACCGTTCGTCCGTCGCCAGGTCCGGCCGGCCCGCCACATCGCAGAAGCGCTGGTACTGCCCGTCATTCCCGGTCGCCAGAATGATGTAATGATCCGCCGCCTTGTAGGCTTCATACGGCACGATATTCGGATGCGCGTTGCCCATCATGGTGGGCGCCTTGCCGGTGACCAGATAGTTCATCGCCTGGTTCGCCGTGGAGGCGATGGTGACGTCAAGCAGCGCCATGTCGATATGCTGCCCCCTGCCCGTCTTGTCGCGATAGGCCAGGGCCGACAGCGCGCCGATGGTCGTGTAGAGCCCGGTCAGGATATCCGACAGCGCGACGCCGATTTTCTGGGGCCCGCCGCCGGGTTTGTCCTCTTTTTCCCCGGTCACGCTCATCAGCCCGCCCATCGCCTGGATCAGGAAGTCATAACCGGCACGCGGGCTGTACGGCCCGGTCTGGCCGAACCCGGTGATGGAGCAATAGACCAGCCGCGGGTTGATCTTGCTCAGGGACTCATAATCGAGGCCGTATTTCTTCAGCCCGCCGACCTTGTAGTTTTCCAGCAGCACATCGCATTCGAGAACCAGCTTGCGGATCAGGTCCTGCCCCTCCGGCCTGGTGATATCGACGGTCACCGATTTCTTGCCCCGGTTGGCGGCAAGGAAATAGGCCGCATCGTCGGTCTCGACCCCGTCCTTGTCCTTCATGAAGGGAGGTCCCCAGCCGCGCGTATCGTCGCCGACGCCGGGGCGCTCGATCTTGATAACCTCCGCGCCGAGATCGGCAAAGGTCTGGCCGCACCAGGGGCCTGCCAGAATACGGCTCATATCGAGGACTCGAATGTGGTCCAGGGGCTGGGTCATGGGAATATCCGAACGTGATTGGGCGGCAAAAGCGGAAACGGGCGGATCCGAAAACCCGCCCGTCTGTCTTCTTTCCTACTCAGCGATCTAGAAGAACGCCTGAATACCCGTCTGCGCGCGGCCGAGGATCAGCGCATGAATGTCGTGGGTGCCTTCGTAGGTGAAAATGGTCTCCATGTTCATCATGTGGCGCATCACGTGATATTCGTCGGTGATGCCGTTGCCGCCGTGAATGTCGCGGGCATCGCGGCAGATATCCCGGGCCTTGCCGGTGGAATTACGCTTGAGCATGGAGATCAGCTCCGGCGCGCAGGTGCCCTCGTCCATCATCCGGCCCATCTGCAGGCAGGACTGATAGCCGACAAAGATATCCGTCTGCATGTCGGCGAGTTTCTTCTGCACCAGTTGGAACGAGGCCAGCGGCTTGCCGAACTGGGTGCGTTCCAGCGCGTATTCGCGGGCCGCGCGCCAGCAGAATTCGGCGGCGCCCAGCGCGCCCCAGGCGATGCCGTAACGGGCATTGTTCAGGCAGCCGAACGGCCCGCCGAGACCGCGTGCCTCCGGCAGCCAGTTTTCATCCGGCACGAAGACGTTATCCATCACGATTTCGCCGGTCGTGGATGCGCGCAGACTCAGCTTGTTCTTCAGCTTCGGCGTCGACAGGCCTTCCATGCCGCGCTCGAGGATATAGCCCCGGATGACGCCTTCATCGTCCTTCGCCCAGACGACGAATACGTCGGCAAGCGGCGCGTTCGAAATCCACATCTTGGCGCCGCTGATGCTGTAGCCGCCATCGACCTTCTTGGCGCGGGTTTTCATGCCGCCCGGATCGGAGCCGTGATCGGGTTCCGTCAGGCCGAACGCGCCGACCCATTCGCCGCTGGCGAGCTTCGGCAGGTATTTTTCCCGCTGGGCCTCGGTGCCGTAATTGTAGATCGGCCACATCACGAGGCTGGACTGGACCGACAGGGTCGACCGGTAGGACGAATCGACCTTTTCGATTTCCCGCGCGATCAGGCCGTAGGACACATAGGAAACCCCGGCGCAGCCATACCCGTGGATCGTCGGTCCCAGCAACCCGAGTTCGCCCATTTCGGGGATCAGGTTGGGGTCTTCGCGTTCCTCGTTATAGGCATCGACGATCCGCGGCATCAGCTTTTCCTGGGCGTACTGACGCGCGGTTTCCTGCACCATGCGTTCCTCTTCCGTCAGGAGACTGTCCAGCGCCATCGGGTCTTCCCAGTTGAAGGTGCCCCATTTGCGCGGTGTGTGCCCGCCTGCCTCTGCTGCGTTCGTCGCCATCTGTCATTCCTTTCGCTGTCCGTGGCCCCGCCGGGTGCGGGGCGTTCGAATTCCGTTTTCCAGGTCGTCCGATATTCCGCGCGGATCATAATACGGTGCCGCCGGGTGGTCACCAGTTATTTTAAGCTTAAAACAATTCTGACCGTCCCCGATCCTAGCAATTGAATTGTATGTACACAAACAATTATTCAAAGGGGTGCATGACACGGATCATCCGTTATATTCACACATATAACAGCCAACAGGGGACTAAAAGACATGCCGCATTCACTCCGTACTTTTCTCGAATCCGTCGACAACCGGATGCTGCATATCCACGACCCCGTCGATCCGCTGACCCAGGTCGGTTACCTGTGCTCCGAAAGCCAGGGCCCACTGATGTTCCACAACATGCCCGGCTTCCCCGACTGGCGCCTGACCGACATCCTGATCAAGGACCGTGCAGGACAGGCCGCCGCCTTCGGCCTCGACAAAGCCAACGAGGTCTGCCCTTACCTTGCCGAACAGATGGCGACCAAGCGCGGGAAATCCGTGATGGTCGAGGACGGCCCGGTCAAGGAAGTCAAAATGCTGGGCGACGACATCAACCTTCATGCCCTGCCCATTCCGCAGCACAGCCATGGCGACGGCGGACGCTATCTCGGCTCCGGCATCACGATCACGAAGGATCCGGAAACCGGCATCCGCAACGAAGCCATCATCCGCATGATGCTCACGGACGATCCCAAGAAGGCGACCTTCTGGATGGCCGCGCGGCACAATTACGCCCATTACATGAAATACGTCGCCATGGACAAGCCGATGCCCATGGCCTTCGCGATCGGCCTGCACCCGGTCTACGAGATCATGTCGAACTGGTCGGGCAAGCACGAGGATTTCGACGAGCTGGAATACGGCGCGGGCATTCTCGGCGAAGATATCGAAATGATCATGGCCGACACCATCGATCTGGAGGTTCCCGCCCACGCGGAGGTGATCATCGAAGGCCTCGTTCATCCCCATGACCGGGCGCCCGAAGGCCCGTTCGGCGAATTCACCACGTTCGGCGCCGGCGCCGAGGGCCCTGCCCCGGTCTTCGAGATCACCGGTATCACCCACCGCAAGGATCCGATCTTCCGCCACATGCAGGCGACATGGTTTACCGATCACCAGCCGCTGATCACGCTGCCGATGGAAGCCACGTATTACAACCGGCTGAAGGAAACCCACGGCAACACCAACATCCTCGACGTCTTCGTGCCGCCATGGGCCTCGCAGTTCATGATGATCATCCAGATGGAAGCGAGATGGGACGGCCAGGTGCGCGACACCCTGCTGTCGGCGCTGACCGGCCCCAACCTTCACGTAAAAATCGCCATCGCGGTGGACGAGGACGTCGATATCTACAACGCCGAAGAAGTGCTGTGGGCCATCGCCTGCCGCTGCGACCCCGCGACCATGACCCACATGTTCCCCGGATCGCGCCTGCATCCGCTCGATATCTCCATCCCCCAGGTAAAGGACGATTACACGGTGATGCGCATCGGCGGCAAACTCGCCATCGACGCCACCAAACCCGCCACCTGGCGCGGCGCGGAACGCGACAAGTTCAGCCGCGTGAAACCCATGGGCAAGGACGACGAGAGCCTGAACGACCTGCTGAGCCAGGTCCGCCAGAAGCGTTAGGGGCAAACTGGAGCCCTGGATCCCGGCACAAGGCCGGGATGACACCGAGTGTGAGTTTCTCCACCGGTAATACTCATTGTCATCCCAGGCCTGTCCCGGGATCCAGATGGGCATGCGATGATGAATTATTTCGTCTACATCATGGCCAGCAAGCGTAATGGAACGCTCTATGTCGGCGTCACAAACGATATTGCTCGGCGGGTGCATGAGCATCGCACCGGCGCCGCCGATGGGTTCACCAAACGCTACAACGTTAAACAACTTGTCTGGTACGAGACGCATGGAGACGTTCAGGCGGCGATTGCACGTGAGAAATCGATCAAGCGCTGGCCGAGGCGCTACAAACTAAACGTGATCGAAGCGATGAATCCCGGTTGGAACGATCTCTACGAGGCCTTGAACCATTAAGGCTGGATCCCGGCACAAGGCCGGGATGACACCGAGTGGTCGCATAATTCCACTGTCACCCCGGGCTTGTCCCGGGGTCCAGTCCTTCTTCGAAACCTAGGCCGCCTGGACCTGAATCTCGCCCACGGAGTTATCGACCACCACGGCGGTCTCGAAGAATGTCAGTTCGGGCCGCGAGCCCATGCGTTCTTCCATGGAATCGAGCCAGGCTTCGCTGTGGAAAGCTTCCGCCTGCGCCCGCGTCTCCCAGGCATAGAACCCGCCGCCGAGACCGTCGGCCTCCTGATACAGGAAATGCTTGGTACGCAACCCCTGCCCGGCAAGCGCCTGAAATTTGGGGGCAGCGGATTCGGACAGTTTGGCTGCAGCCGCGCGGTCCATGCCGGCGGGCAGTTTGTAAGTTACGAGGACGGTGATCATTTCTGTATCTCCTTTGATCAGGCGGTGGGATCGGGCTGGCCGAAGAGCCGGGCGGCGTTGCGGCCCATGATATTCCGTTTCGCGGTCTCGTCCAGAAACGGCAGGTCGTAGACACTGCTGGGCGCATCAAAATCCCAATGCGGCCAGTCACTTGCATAAAGAAGCTGAGTTTCTGCTTTCATTGCCTTGAACGTGCCTTCGAGCAGATCCATGTTGGTCCGCTCCATCGGCTGGGTCGTGTAGTACATATCGGCGATGTACTCGCTCGGCATCTTTTTCAGGCTCGGCGCTTCGGACGAGCGCATCAGGTATTCGTTGTCGAGGCGCTGCATCATGAACGGGATCCACGCCACCCCGCTCTCTGTCCAGATAACATCAAGCCCGGGGAAACGCTCGTTCAGTCCGTGCATTACCCAGTTGGTGAGATGCACCATGCTGCACAGCACAAACGAGATCGCATGCATGGAAATGAAGGTGTCGAGCTGTTTGAGGTATTCGTCCTGCCAGTTGTTGCCCGCATGGAAACACAGCGGCTTGCCGCGTTCCTCCAGCATCGCGTAGAGGCGCATATAGCTGTCGTGATGCACCGACTTGTAGCGCACCGATGTCACCATGAAGCCGAGCACGTCCGGATGGTCGGCGAATTCCTCAACCATCCGTTCGCATTCCTTCGGTTCGCAGAACGGCAGGTACAGAAGCGTTTTCAGGCGCGGTTCGGCCGGAATGATGCGCTCCATCAGGAACCGGTTATAGGCGAACGCGAGCTGCACCTCGACGCGCGGCTGCGGATGGAGGCCAAGCTGCAGCAGGTTGCCGGGAAACAGGATCTGCCAGTCGATGCTGAGCGCATCCATGACGCGCCGCATGAGCGTGACGTCGCGGTGGACGCTGTCGTCGTCTACGGCCTCTTTCAGTGCCGTCTGGTGCGGGATGCGGCCGCCGACATCCTGGTAGCGCAGGCCCCCGACCGCATTGGACAGCCCTGCCCCGGCGCCGGTCCGGTTCTGCATCTCGATCGCGGTCTGGCGCAGCACCGGGTCCTCGATGTACTGGACGACCTCTTTCCAGGAGCTGAGCTCGGAATGATGGGCATCGACATCGACGATCAGCCAGTCCTTGAAGTTGCGCTCTTCCGCGTAACGGCTGGCCCGGGCGAGAATTTCCCGGGTATCGGTCTCGATATCGATTTCCTTGCGGAGTTCCCGCGTATGATCGACGCCGCTATCCATCGCCTTCCTCCCGCTTTTGGCAATTAAAGCAGACTTGTCACGGCAACGTCACGGGAAATGACGACCCATCGGGTTTTCGAGTCACCGAATTCTTGCCCTCGAATATTTGTTTGTGTACAAATGATTATTCCAGACAAGGAGAACCCGAATGGCCACCGCGAAACCCGCAAAGAAACCTGCCGCGAAAGCCGCCGCCAAGGCGCGCACGACCACCATTGACGCCACATTCCTGCTGCCGCCCCTTGAAGAGATCCAGATCATGATCGAGGAATGGGTCGCGGAGGATGTCGGCATTCAGGACCTGACAACGAACATCATGATCCCGGCCAATGCAAAGGCCGACTTCCTGATGAACACCCGCCAGGACATCGTGATCGCCGGTATCGAGGTCGCCGCCGAGGTTTTCCGTCACATGGTACCGGAATCGAAGGTCAAGGTTCTCGTCAAGGACGGCACCGTCGCGAAGAAGGGCACGTCGCTGATGCGCATCACCGGCCCTGCCCGCGGATTGCTGACCGCGGAGCGCACCTCGCTCAACATCCTCCAGTTCATGTGCGGCATTGCCACGCTGGTCAACGAATACGCATCAAAGATCGCCCACACCGACACACAGCTTATCGATACACGCAAAACCGTTCCCGGCCTGCGGATGCTGTCGAAATACGCCGCGTGTATCGGCGGCTGCCGCCCCCATCGCCTCGGCCTGCATGACGGCGTGATGATCAAGGACAACCATATCGCCGTTCACGGCTCGATCACCAAGGCCGTCGCCCAGGCGCGCGCCCTGACCCCTGCCCTGACCAAGATCGAGGTCGAGTGCGACACCCTCAAGCAGGTCGAGGAAGCCGCCGCGGCCGGCGCCGACGTCATCATGTTCGACAACATGTCGGCCGCCATGATGACCAAAGGCATCGCCATTATCGCCGGGCGGGCCCGGACCGAGGCGTCCGGCGGCATCAACATGGATACGATCAAGGAAAAAGCCGAATCCGGCGTCGACACCATCTCCGTCGGGCGCATGACCCAGTCTGCCCCCGCGGTCGATATTGGCCTCGATGTGACGATTTCCAAATAGGCCTGAATCGCTTCTAGATGCCGGGCACCCTGTTCCTCGTCGTCGGCCCCAGCGGGGCGGGCAAAGACACGCTGATGGATGGCGCCCGCGCGGCGCTCGCGGGCAAACAGGATATCCTGTTTGCCCGCCGCGCCATCACGCGCCCCTACGATGCCGGCGGCGAAGACCATGACGCCGTCACCGACGAAGAATTCGACAGGCGTCACCAGGCCGGCGAATTCATGCTCGACTGGCAGGCCCACGGGCTGAAATACGCGATCCCTGCGGCCTACGCCGACGATCTTGCAGCCGGCCGCCATGTCATCGCAAACGTGTCCCGCAGCGTGATCGGCGAGGCAATTTCGCGGTATTCCCCCGCCGTCGTGCTCGAAGTCACGGCATCGCCCGAAATTCTCGCCGCGCGCCTCGCCGGGCGCGGGCGGGAAAGTGCCGACGAAATCCGCGCCCGACTTGCCCGCGAAGCGGCCTCGATCCCCGAAGACGCCGTTAAAACGACCATTTCCAATGACGGTACGGCCGAAGAAGGCATCGCCAAATTCGTTGCCGCGTTGAAAGGCGAAGCGCCGCATAGCGGCATGTTGCGGATGCGCAAGATCGAGGGCGGCACGCTGGATCATGCAGGCTACCGCGACGTGATCGGCGACATCGTATCCGGCCGGTTCAGTGAGCAGGAAGTCGCCGACTTCCTCGTCGCCGTGACGGAGAACCTGTCGGACGACGAAACCATAGACCTCGCCCGCGCCCGGGCCGATTTCGCCAGCCCGCTCGACTGGCGCGCGGACATCGTCGTCGACAAGCATTCCATGGGCGGCATTCCGGGCAGCCGGATCACGATGGTGGTCATTCCCATTGTCGCGGCCTATGGCCTGACGATCCCGAAGACGTCATCGCGCGCCATTACGTCCCCCGCCGGCACCGCAGATGCGATGGAAGTGCTCACCCGTGTGGATCTGGACACCGATGACGTGAAGCGGGTGGTGCGCGAAACGAATGGCTGTATCGCCTGGAACGGTCGGTTGAACCATTCCCGCGTCGACGAGGTGATGAACGCGATCACCCGCCCCCTGAAGCTGGATTCGCTGGCCTGGTCCGTATCGTCGATCCTGTCCAAGAAGCTCGCCGCCGGCGCGACTCACTGCATCATAGACGTGCCGCTCGGACCGACCGCGAAGGTGCGCTCGGCGGCCGATGCCAAAGCGCTGCGGGCGCTGTTTCTGTACGTCGGTGAAGCGCTGGGCCTGACCCTGGATGTGCGCCTGACCGACGGGCGCGCCCCGATCGGCCGCGGCATCGGCCCGGCGCTGGAAGCCCGCGACGTGGTGTCCGTCCTGCGCAACGACGCGGATGCCCCCGCAGATCTCCGGGCCAAGGCCCTTGAATTCGCCGCGGCGATCCTCTGTTTCGACCCGGCGATGCCCCATGCAGAAGCGCCGATCAAGGTCCGGGAACTGCTCGATAGCGGTGCGGCCTACGAAACGCTCGAACGCATGATCGCCGCCCAGGGCCCGCCGCCGGAAGAGGTCGCGATCGGCTCCCATACCGTGACCATCGCAGCGGACGCGGACGGAATCGTGGATTTCATCGATTGCTTCGCCCTGTCCGGCATCGCCCGGGCCGCCGGCGCGCCCACGGACAAAGGCGCCGGGCTCGACCTGTTTGCCCGTCCGGGCGACCGCGTCGTTGCCGGGCAGCCCCTTTACCGGATTCACGCCCGGACAGACAACGGTCTCGACGCTGCACGCACACGCGTTTCGGAGGACGCGGCATACCGCATTCTGGCACCCACTGCCTGAAGCCCCGGGGAAATCCACTGTTGCCGTTGTAATCGAGGCAAACTAGACATAACCAGGTACATGGTTGGAACCGTCACTAAGATCGATTGAAACGGGGTAGGCCCAAACAATGAGTATCTTGCGTTTTGACAACGGCGGGTAGCGCGATGGACGGCGACGGCCCGTCCAACTGGTCGTTCCCGACCAGAAAAAAACTACAGCTTCTCGATATTTTCGAGACACCCATCTGGATTTTCGATGTTGAAAAACATGGCATGTGGTGGGCGAACCGTGCCGCTATCCGGTTCTGGAATGCGTCGTCTCTCGATGAAATCCTGAAACGGGATTATTCTGCGGACAGCAACACCGTGCGCAAGCGCCTGCGCCAGATTTTTGACAATGCGCCGCTCGGGCAACCGGCCCTCGACAGCTGGACATTGTATCCGGGCGGCAATCCGGTGCCGGTAAACCTACGCTATACGCCGATCCAGATCGGCAGCGACCAGCGCGATGCGCTTCTGATAGAAGCGTCGATCTCCGATAACGAGGGGATCGATTCGACCGATCAGCGGATTGTTGAAGCGACCCGATACACGTCGATCATGATCAGCTACTTCACGTTGGACGGCGACCTGCTATAGATGAATCCGGCTGCCACGGAAGCCTTCAGCGGAACACAGCATGCTGCGGGCAATGCAGGCGCAGCCCATCGGCCCGGCCACGACTTTCTCCGCAGATTTGCCGATCCGGAAGACGGTCAGGCAGTTCTGGGAGACATCGCGCGCGGCGAAGAGCCCTCCGGCGAATTCAGAATCGCAACCGTAAATGGCGAGCGCTGGCACCGGCTGAATCTGCATCGCGGCCGTGACCCTGTCTCCGCCCTGCCGGTGATCGTTGTCGTCGAGGAAGATGTTTCAGCCACCAAACAGGCCGTTCTGGACCTTGAGCATCTTAACCGGACGCTGGAAGACAAGGTATCGGAACGCACCACAGCGCTCGAACTGGCGCGCAAGCAGGCGGTCGATGCCAACCGTGCCAAATCGGATTTTCTCGCCCGGATGAGCCACGATCTCCGGACCCCGCTCAACGCGATTCTCGGATTTTCGGACATTCTCTCGACGGAAACCACGCAAAAGCTCGCGGCCCAGCGATACCGCGAATATGGCCAGAACATACACATAGCCGCCGGAAGCCTGTTGACGCTGGTCAACGACCTGCTCGATCTGTCCCGCATAGAGGCCGAGCAATTCCCGATCCACCCGGAAGAAATCTCTCTCAGGCCGCTGATTGAGAGTACGATGGAAATCTTCCGGGACAGCTTCGTCGCCCGCGATATCGCCCTGGAACTCTCCGCCAGCACCGATGTCAGCGTCGTCTCGGACAGACGCGCCGTCTCGCAGATATTGACGAACCTTCTGTCCAACGGTCTCAAATACACCGAACCCGCCGGCCGGGTGTCCCTCTCTCTTACCGGCCCGACGTCGGTATCCCAGACGCATATCAGGATAATGGACACGGGGCGCGGTATTCCGCCGGACGAACTGTCTTACGTGTTCGACCCCTATTTCCGCGGCAGTGCGGATGTGGCGCGGGAAATCAACGGGACAGGACTGGGCCTGCCGATCTGCAAACGACTGGCGGATCTGATCTCCGCCGACCTGGAAATTGAATCCCGGGTCTCCGCCGGAACGTCGGTGTCGCTGTTCCTGCCCGCTAAAATTCCGGCGTCCCGCGTCACTTCGAAATCAGGTCGCGCCTATAGCTGCTAGTCGAACACGTCCGGGAATTTCGCCCGGACTTCCTTCGCCAGCTCGGGCGATGTCATCGCGACTTCCGGGAAATCGTCGATATGTTCGTAGGGAATGCAGGCGTCGATGACGACGCGGCTGTTGTAAAGCTTGTCGTCGAACACCATCGTATCCAGCCGTGACGACCAGGTGCGGTCGAGAATCGTGAAATCCCGCTTGGGGTCCGACCGGGTGCCCATCGCCCAGATCACGTCGTTGATGTCCGTCGGGTCGATATCGTCATCGACCACCACGATATAGCGGCCGACATAACCCACCGGGTTCACCTGCGACGCGACGAGCCCGACCTGGTTGGCGTGCCCGAAATAGCGCTGTTTGATCGACACGGCGACGAATGTCCGCCCGGACCCCGCCTGATGTATCCAGACGCCTTTGACATCGGGAATGCCGGCACCTTCGAGCGAATCCAGCAGCCCTGCCGAGCGGATGAAGCAGCGCTCGAACAGATGGCTGTGCGGCGGCTTCTGGCTCGCCGCGCAGGTCAGGATCGGATCGTTGCGGTAATACACCCGCTCGATATGGATAACCGGCTCTTCCTTGGCGGCGCCTGCGTAATAGCCGGTCCATTCGCCGAACGGACCCTCCAGGGCCGTTTCGTCCGGCGACACCCAGCCTTCCAGCACCAGTTCAGACCGCGCCGGGAACGGCAGGCCCGTGACCTCCCCTTCGACACAATCCAGCGGTGCCCCTGAAAGCCCGCCCGCCCAGTCAAGCTCCGGGATATTGTCGGAAAGTGTATAGCGGGCCGCGATATAGGTTGCAGGATCGACGCCGACGACGATGACCATCGGGCATCGCTTGCCCGCCTTCAGGTATTTGTCGCGCTGGATCCGGCCCTGCTTGCCGTTGGAAATATAGGATGTCGCAATATTTTTGCCGTTCAGCATCACGCGGTAGGTGCCGACATTCACGCGGCCCGTATCCGGGTCTTTCGTGATGACGCCGCAGGCCGTTCCGATATAGCGCCCGCCGTCCTTTTCATGATGGACCGGCACCGGGAACTTAGTCAGATCGACGTCCTCGTCGCGATCGATATTCTCGAGGATCGGCGCTTCGGTGACCATCCGCGGCGGAATCGGTTCGTACTGCTTGATGCGCTTGCGATAGGCATCGAGCATTGCGCGCCGGTCGCCCGACCCGGATGGGTCGATCCCCATGCCAAGCGCTAGCCGGAACGGCGATCCCAGCATGCCATACAGGCAGCGAAAGCCTTTCGGATAGCCGGGAACGTCATCGAACAGCAGCAGAGGCGAACGATCGACTTTTTCCCGGTACAGAACCTCGGTCACCGCGCCGATTTCCTTATCCCAATGAGCGCCGGCAACTTTCTTCAGTTCGCCGCCTTCTTCGACCGCGTCAAGAAAATCCCGTAAATCGGTCTGCACGTGCTGATTGGCGATAGCCCCGTCCATCTCTCATCTCTCCTGCTGGAAGTAAGTACCGGGATAGCAGATAGCAGATAAACGAGACGGCGCAAAATTTGCGCCGCCCCCCAGTCTGTATCTGGTTTATTATTATTTTATATTCTTGTTTTTATTGGCTGTTTCGAGGAACGGTCAAGACCGTCTGTCTGTCCAGCTTATGGCTCTCCGGTCCAATTTTTGTTTTTGTTGATCCGGAAATAGCCCGCTTTCGGCGGGTGTCCCTTACCTTTTATCAACTCCCTTATCGAATCTGCCGTTCGATCAAGCGCAACCTAACGATCGGCTGCAGTTGCCACAAATACTATATCGCGATATGACTGATCTCAATTCGAGATCACCTATGGACTCCTATGGACCTCCGCCAGTTGCAATACTTTTGCCGCATTGCCGAGAGCGGATCTTTCCGCGAGGCCGCCGCCCGCGCCAATGTCGCGCAATCTGCTCTCAGCCGGCATGTACGGGCCCTCGAAGAAGAGCTTGGCGTCGTTCTCATGGAGCGCCATGCACGCGGTATCCGTCTGACGGTACAGGGCGAGAAGCTCAAGCGCCGCGCAGACCTTATCCTGAACGAAGTCGAGGAAACCCGCGCCGAGATGACGGCGAACAAGACGAGTCCGAGGGGCACGGTGACCATCGGCGCGACGATTACGACGAGCCGGCTTCTATACGCCCGTCTTGCAGAAGCGGCGGACACGCGCTTCCCGGGCATCAATCTCCAGATGACGGAAGGATCGTCCTATTATCTGCTTGAAGGGATGGACACGGGGCGGCTGGATCTTGCGATCATCGTCACCGAGGCGAACCGGGACAGTCTCGCCAGCGAGGAACTGGTGACGGAAAAGGTATATCTTGTGGGGTCGCCGCGGCTGCCGGACATACCACCCTCGACCAGTTCGATCTCCGACCTCGTCGACAGACCCATGGTTCTGTTCACAAAACCGTCCGGGGGCCGCACGCAGCTCGAAAATGTCGCGACCGCAAGCAATGTCCCGATCAACGTGCGATTCGAAGCGTCAAGCCCGGACGTTGTGAAGGACTTCGTCCGCCGCGGCCTCGCATACGCGATTCTGCCCTATTCCTCCATCTTCACCGAGGTTGAAAATGGCGAACTGATTGCCTCGGAATTCACGGGATTCGAACTTACCCGGACATTTATCCGCCGCACGGACAGACCGACCACGCCTGCGGCAGATGCCATTACCGCCCAGATCCGCGAGGAATTCCAGTCGATGACGGACGAAGGCATCTTCGGGCCGCGCGGCTGACTGCCGGCAATCCCCCTGCCCGGTCGCCCCGACAATCTGACCTTCGCAAAATTCGCCTCGTCGACCGTTTTTTCCCGAAAATGGCCGGCATATGCCGTCAGTGCATGGCTCAATTCATTTCCCGAAACGCTCTGGTCAAAACGCTGTCGGTCGTATTGGATGGCGCCAGCATTTATCAGTGACAGGAAACGTCAGAATCATGAGCGGCTCCCCGACAGATTTCACGCATCACGAAAGCCCGGTAAACCTTCCGGCCAATCAGTCCGAGCCCGAATACGTCTCGGACGTTATTGCCGATCTGCTCGCAAAACTGGATTTCGGCTACGTGTTCCTGCTTCCCGGGGCGAGCTATCGCGGCCTGCACGATTCGCTGGTGAACCATAACCGCAACCTGAACCCGCAGATCATCCTTGCGACCAGCGAGCTTTCCGCCGCCTCCATGGCGCATGGATATTCGAATGCGACCGGCAAGCCGTCGCTCTGCATCCTGCACAATCTTGTCGGCCTGATGAACGGCTCCATGGGCGTCTACAACGCCTGGTGCGATCGCGCGCCGGTGGTCTATCTCGGCGGCTCGGGACCGCTCGACCCCGACCAGCGCCGTTTTATCGACTGGAACCACACCGCGAGCACGCAGTCCGACATCGTCAAGAAATGGGTCAAATGGACCGACGAGCCGCCGACGGCGAACACGACCCTCAAATCCATCCTGAAAGCCACGACGATCGCGTCGACGCCGCCATTCGGGCCGGTCTATGTGTCCGTCGACAGCGGTCTTCAGGAACAACCGGTCGATGACAGCATCGAGACGTTCGACCCCTCCCTGCCCCGCTACAAGGCGCCGCCGCCCGCGGGCCCCAACGAAGACGCGCTCGAGCAAGCCGCCGAGATGATCGTGAACGCCGAATTCCCGGTACTCGTCGGCGGCCGGTTCGCGATCTACGAGGAAATGCGTCGGCCCCTGATCGAAATTCTCGAACTGACCGGCGCCGGCGGCCTGAACGACCGTGCCGTCTATTCCTGGCCGAGCAACCATCCGCAGAACCTGTCAGGCGACAAGGACGCCCTGCTCGAAGCAGATGTCGTTGTCTGCATGGATGTCATCGACGTGAACAATGTCATGGGCACCTACGCGGTACGCCGCCGTTCCGACCAGCTTGACGCCCGTCAGAAAGCGCCGCCGAAGCTGATCGACATGTCGCTCAACCCGATCGACAATAATTCGTGGACCGGCTTTGGCGGCCCGACGCCGCCCGTCGACCTGCAGCTCCTGTGCGAACCGGCCTATGGCCTCGAGCGGCTCGCCGCCGCCGTGCGCAAGAAGCTGGAACGCGACCCGTCCTCCCACGACCGCATCACTGCGCGCAAGAAGATGCTGGCCGAACGCCACACCCGTCTCCGCGCCGCGCAGCTTGAGAAAGCCAAGCAGAACTGGGACTCGTCGCCGCTCAAGGTCGAACGGATGATCCACGAGGTCTATCAGGCGGTGAAAGACAAGCCATGGACGCTGACGGCGGCGAACCATCGCAGCTTCAACGAGGTCGTCTGGGACTTTCCCGGTGCGGGCGCGTTTCTCGGCGCCGACGGCGGCGGCGGCGTGGGCTACAACACGTCTGCGGCCGTGGGTGCGGCCCTCGCACTCCGCGACAAGGGGCGGTTCTGCGTCTCGATCGGCGGTGACGGCGATTACCTGATGGCGCCGGCGGCGATCTGGTCGGCGGTGCATTACCGCATCCCGATGCTGCACATCGTCAACAACAACTCGACCTGGGGCAATGACGAGGTCCATCAGATCGAGGTCGCCCATATGCGCAACCGGCCGAAGGAAAACGCCTGGATCGGTCAGGCCATGCGCGATCCGATCATCGACTTCGCCAAAGTCGCCCGCGGTTTCGGCGCCTGGGCGAAAGGTCCGGCGGGCACGCCGGAGGAATTCGCAAAGGTGCTCCGCGAGGCCGTGGCCGAGGTCGAGAAAGGCAACGTTGCCGTGATCGACGTGACGACGACCCTGGGGAACGTTTCATAGCAGCGTGACAATCGAACGTTGGAAATCCCATGTCGCGCCACATTTGCTAGCGGGGCGGCCAATAAGGGGGCAGCGAAAAAAACTGTAAAAGCGTAGCTGGCGTTATTCTCGACACTTCATTCGGGGGACGAAACAATGACAAAGGTTGCCGCAGCGCTGCGATGGTTCTTCGAACGTTCTGCGCTCCTGACCTTTTTCGCGTTGTTTTTGCTGGGCCTGATAATGCTGATTTTCAGCATCGTCGCGGGTGTCGGTTTCTTCGAATTCCAGACACCCGCAGGTCAATCAAAACAGGTCGGCTACATCTGGGCGCTCAACTGGTCTTTCATGTTCCTGTTGGGCTTTCCGATCATGTTCTTCTTCATCCTCGAAACCTCTGACAGTCTTCGCCGAACCCTTGAACGCCTCGTGGAAGACGGCATGATCGTCGACATGAACTGGCACCCCGCCGGCGTCGGCGCGCTGGATGACGAGCGCAATCGCTTCTGGCGGCTGAGCGCCTGCGCCGCCATCTTCGTGACAATCTGTATTGTTCCGTACTGCCTGATAGAGTGGTACATCGTCAGCGGCCGCCACCTGTTTGCAAATCAGCTTCCCGCCGTTGTCCTGCAGGGCCCCCATTGGCTGGAAGAGATCGACTGGTCGGTCGCCGCGCTTCTGCCCGGACCGGACCGGGGCGACGCCGGGTTCCGGTATCTCAACGCCGCGTTCAGCTTCATCAACTACCTGATCCTCGGCTTCTACCTGTCCATCGTGTTCACGTATTATGCGATGATCGTGATGTACGCAGACACCTTCCGCCGACTGTCGCGTGGACTTGAAACTGCCGGATGCCGCATCATTCCGATGATTGAAGACACGGACCCCCGGCGCGGGTTTTCCGTTTTCGAGCGATTGTTCAAACGAATACTTCTGGCGACCCTCGTCGGGTTTCTGTTGTGTTACTTCATGAACATCCAGAACCTGTATCTTCGGGCGGATTCACCCGACATATGGGCATTTCTCGCGGGCGACCTGATCAACGGTTTCTCTGTCTTCCTGGAAGGCGACATGAAAGCCGGTCTGGGGAAAATCGCCGGGGAGCTGTTTGATGTTGCCCACGTATTCAACCTGACATCGGTTTTGTCGATGACGCTGGTTTTCGGTTTCTTTTCCGCCGTCGCCTTGGCAATGGCATGGACGCTCCAGCAAACGGCCGAACGCAGCCGCGATGACATGAAAGCCTATGCGAGAAACCCGAATAACCCGGTGGACCAGATCACCAGCCTGCCCAGGCCGGAAAATGGTGGCCCGGCTGGAGCCCTGGAACGCCAATGACAAGACCGGCATGGTGCTCTGGCCGTTCGGATGGCCGGCGCTGCAGCAATTGATGCTGTTTCTTGCGTTCGGATGCATATGCCTGATCATGTACAAAATCGGGCTGTTTTTTGCCGGCGCCGCCATCGCGTGGATCGTGGTGCGTGCGTTGGGCGTGTTCAAGAAGACCGGATAGATTCAGGACTGCGGTCTACCGCAACGCATCCTGTTCAGCCGCGGTGAAACCGACTAGTACCCGGCTGCCGTCATCGAAGACGGGACGCTTGATAAGGGTCGGGTTCCCGGCCATCAGGGCTTCCGCCTTCGCCGCATCGACACCATCCTTGTCCGCGTCCGGCAGGTTGCGCCAAGTGGTGCCGCGCCGGTTGAGCAGCTTTTCCCAGCCGGCGGCAGCCGCCCAGCGGGACACATCCGCGGGATCGAGCCCATCGACCCGGAAATCGTGGAATGTGTGCTCTATCCCCTCGGCGTTCAGCCATTTCAGCGCCTTGCGGCAGGTATCGCAGTTCTTGATTCCGTAAACCGTCAGCATCTCAGTTCGCTTTCACCGTTTCGTATAAAAGATCGAGCGCAGCCTTGGCGAAGGACCACATGTTGTCTTCCCGGTCGTCATTGCCGGTCTGCACGATCCGCGTCGCCGTGACCGGCCCGACCACCGCCAGGGCGACATGCCCTGCGGGATCGCCGTACCGGTTGCCGGACGGGCCCGCGGCGCCGGATTCACCGATCGCCCAGTCCGCTTCCAGCAGGTCGCGCATCGTCGTCGCCACCAGGGTTGCATATTCCTCGGTCGAACCGCGCATCTGCGCCTTGGCATCGTTGAACCGCAACAGGCCGCGCCGGGCCGTCTGCGTATAGACCGAGGCTCCGCCCAGGTAATACCCGGACGCCCCCGGCACCGACAGAAGCGCCGCGGAGACGAGACCGCCCGCCGCGGATTCGGATACCGCGACCGTCTGTCCGCGCTGTTTGAGCAATTCGCCCACGGGCGTCGCCATTTTGACCAGTGAAAGCATGTTTTGGGTCCCCGGTTGGTTTTCAGAAGCGAAAGGACAGGCTGAACGCCGTGAACTGGTTGAGCGCGTCCTGCTTCTCGAATTCACGCGTTCGGATGATATGCGTGAGCGATACGCGCGCAGTCCCCCAAAGCGAGAAGACTCCGCCCACCTGAAGATCGCCCACAAGGTTGTTCTTGGCAACGCTGTGGCTCGACGTGAACGTATTGCCGTCGAGGAAGATGTTCCGCGCAACCGCCCGCCCGCCCACGCTGAAGAACAGGTAGGCGCCGAGACGTTCGTCGGAATCCGGCTCGTAATATTCGGAGCCGGCAACCGACGGGCGTATCCGCGGCGGCCCGAAGTCGTTGGCAAGCCGGTTGCCGATGCGGAATGTCGCGGCGATGCTGCCATAGGTATGGATATTGCCCAGCGCGACACTGGCCGACGGCATCAGGTCGACCTGAAGCAGGTCGCTGTGCGGCAACAGGTTCCAGGATTCGGTGCGCCATTTCTGTTCGTATTCGACGATAAAACCGGGTTCGTTGCGCAGCTGATTGCGCCAGCCGCGGGGCTTTTGCGCATCGATCGCGCTGTGGACGAATTTCTGCGTGCGGTCGGCGCCGGATGCGGGGCCCACGACCCCCACGTTCACCTGTATCGATTCCATACGGTCGAACGCCGTCGACCCTTCCGTTTGCGCCTTGCGCGGCCCGAGAACCAGCCCGAAGGTACCGAACAACCAGCCGGCATAAGGCCTGTCATCAACGATTAGCTCTGTCGTCGTTATGTCTTCCGGCGTGAACATGGCCTGCCCAAGGGCCACCGAATACCTGACATCCCTGTTCGCATCGAGCAGCGAATACCCGCCGACCTCGAACGACAGGGCGTTGGCTATTTCCCGTGCCGTCGCGTCACCGGCCTGATTATCGGACATGCAGGATATGCGCGAGCCGTGCGTGTAGTGCCTGTCCGTGCCGATGCCGATATCGTTCTCGAACTGGATACTCGCCACGGTACATTGGGCCGCTGCGTTGCCGAACGGTATCACTGCGACAAGCGCCAGCAACGCCAAAACTCTCGAAATCCTCATCGGGCCTTCCCTGTTTACCGATCGGGAGAGTGACCTTAAACGGCCGCTCCCGCAACTGCGCTCGAAGCATCTTGCGGCCGAACCGGGCCCTATCGTCATCACCCTGGTACCGCTCGACAAGCTTCCTGATTTCCTCTGACGGATTCGGCGCGACGGCATATACTCCCGCGCACAGATGGCCGCGCATTCCCATTCCCACCACGGTAGCGAGACCCGCCTCGCCATTGCGGCCGCACTGACCGGTCTTTTCATGGTCGCCGAGGTCGTCGGCGGCGTGATTTCAGGCTCCCTCGCCCTGATTGCCGATGCCGGACATATGCTCACCGATTTCGCCTCGCTGACCATGGCATGGTTCGCGTTTCGCCTGTCGCGCCGTCCGGCGGACTGGAAGCGGACCTACGGGTTCGACCGGTTCCAGATCATCGTCGCCTTCGGCAACGGGCTGACCCTGTTCTTTATCGCGGGGTGGATCGTCTTTGAGGCAATCCAGCGGCTGATCGAACCGGTCGAGGTGCTCGGCCCCGTGATGGCGGTTGTCGCGGCCGCCGGGCTGGCCGTGAACATCGGGGCGTTTCTGGTGCTGTACGGCGCAGGCGCGGAAAATCACAACCTGAACATGCGCGGCGCCATGCTGCATGTGCTGGGCGACCTGCTCGGCTCGGTCGCGGCCCTTGTGGCCGCCGGCGTCATCATCCTCACGGGGTGGATGCCCGCCGACCCCATTCTGTCGATCCTGGTCGCCCTGATCATCCTCCGCGGCGCCTGGCGCGTCGTCTCCGAATCAGGTCACATCCTGCTCGAGGGATCGCCGGCGGAACTGGACGTCGAAGCGGTTGTCGCAGACCTCACCGACAACATCGACGGTGTCGAGCGCATCCACCACGTCCACGCGTGGTCGATCACCCAGGAACGCTGCATGCTGACACTGCACGCCGTCATCGCCAGCGATCTCGCAGCAACCGATGCCATCTCAGCAATCAAAAAGCGCCTGAAGGAGGATCACAGGATCGATCACGCGACGATAGAAGTGGAGCGGCCGTAGCCGCGGCCCTTCAGGCCATACGCACGTCGTCGCCCGCGACAAACCTTGGCGTCTCACCGTTGAGAAACCGGCGCACGTTCTCGGCACCCCGCTCGGCCGCTGTAATCAGCGCGCCTTCCGAAATGGCCGAATTGTGCGGGGAGGCAATCACGTTCGGCAGATCGAGAAACGGGTGCGCGGTTTCGAAGCGGCCGTGACGGACGGGCTCGATCCACCAGGATTCGATACAGGCCATGAAGGCCGGGTTGGCAAGCAGATGCGCGTAGAGGTCGTCCTCGTCGATAATCTCGCCGCGCGCGACGTTGATCAGGATGGCATCCGGTTTCATCGCGTTGAGCTGGTCTGCCCGAAGCAGCCGCTCGGTCGCCCTCGTCAGGGCCAGCGTGATCACCACCACATCGGACGCCGCAAGAACACGGTCCACGTCATCCAGCGTGCCAATGAAATCGACAGGCTCATCCGTTTTGCCGGACCGGTTGATCGCCTGGATGTTCATGCCGAGTGCGCGCATGAGGCGTGCGACTTCCCGTCCCGCCTCGCCGTAGCCGAGGATGCCGCAGGTCATTCCGGCGATACGTTTTGTCGCGGAGAACTGGTTGAACTCCCCCTGCTGCATCCGCCGGTGTTCGCCGGCGAGCCGTTTTGCCGCCGACAGGGCCATGGCGGCCACGTGTTCGGCCATAGATTCGGCATAGGCCCCGGCGTTATAGGCAACGGCAATATGATCCGGCAGGTCGCCCAAAGGCAGGTAATCGATGCCCGCGGTCAGACATTGCATCAGGCCGCAATTGGTCATCTCGGCAAGCGCGTCGAGACCGAGATCGCGGATCGGATGATAGGTCAGCACGGCCCGGACACCCGGCAACACGTCCCGCCGGGCATCCTCCGACAGTTCGGGCAGGAACATCACCTCCGCCGCCCCCGCCAGAACGCGGGTAAATGCCTCGCGGATCGGATCGGGCGGCTGGTGGGTCACCAGGACAACGGGAAGCGTCATATCATGCCTTTCGACGTTCCGTGACAGATCACCGCCGGAACCGCCCGGTTACGCCTGAAATCTCTATACGTGGAATTCAGTCAGCACCTTGACGATCTGCTCGGGGAACAGCTCTTCCGGCGTCAGTTTGCGCTGACAGACACCCTGTTCGAAACCGTATTGCAGAAAGGCTTCGAGCGTCGTCCGGTTTTTCTCGATCCCGTAGGGAAAGAAGTCGTCGCCGAACAGCGCCTTCGCCCGGTCCGCGGCTTCATAACACCAGGCGAACGGCATACGCGTCGCCGTGATTTCCGTCGCCCGGAACAGTGCCCGGTTTTTGGCTTCCTCGAACGCCCTGTACAGATTGGTCGCGACCCAGGGGTTTTCGCGGAAAAAATCGCCGCGCATCGCGATCACGTGCATGATCGGGAAAATACCGGTTTCCTTATAGTACTGCTCTTCGACTTCCCGGTAATTGGGATAGAGCCGGACGATCGTGTCCTCGCCCTCCTCCACGGGTGTCGGCGGGTGGGCGGACATGATGCAGTCGATCTCGCCGTCGAACAGCATGTCGGTGAGCGACTTGTCCTGGCGTGGCGTATAGGAAACGCCCTCGGGAATATTCAGCTTCACCTTTTCCTTGCGCCCGGCGCCGTTGACGCCGCCCTGCACCCATTCGATTTCCTGCAACGGAATACCGACCTGGTGGACAAGCCAGCCGCGGGTATAAATCGATGCGGTCTGCGCCCATTCGGGGATACCGATGCGCTTGCCGCGCAGATCCGACGCATCCTTTATGTCGCTGCCGGGCAGCACGAATAACGAGGACTGGCGGAACACGCGGGACGGAAAGACCGGAATGCCGGTAATCGTGTCATCGTCCTGGGACTTCAACGCGATATACTTGCCGAAGGACATCTCGGAGACGTCCCATTCGCGGAACTTGATGAACCGGAAGAACGTTTCCTCGATCGAGAGGTTCAGATAGCGGAGGTCGATGCCTTCCGCCTGGATATCCCCACGCGTCAGATCGCGGGTATGTTCGTAATCGCTTGCGGCGAATGTGACGGTCAGTTTCGACATTTTGATTTCCCCAGGGAATTAAGCCGGATTCCGGACAGAGTCCGGGCGGGACAATAGCCCCGCCCGGTTGCGATATTTGACTATTTGACGGACTGGCGCCAGCCCATCTTCTTGTTGAGCGCGTCGCCCGCATCGGCGATCCCGTTGAGATAGTGATCCCAGACGATCAGGTTCTCCTCGCAAGCGTCGACGACCTCGTCTTCCATGTGAAGATTGGCGGCATGACCGGCAACCGTTTTCCAGCCGAGGTCCGAATGCTTGATATCGGCTTCGGAATGCATGCCGAAGAACAGGCGCTGTTCCTCGGTCAGACCGAACAGCTTGCCCCAACGGCGGTTTTCGTTGCCGAACCAGCCCTTTTTCTTCACTTCGCCCTTGCCGTAGCCCGGGATGTTCGCGCGTTCGGCGCAGGTATTCGCCATCAGGCCCAGCAGCCAGTGCCGGTTGCTCATCAGCCCGTCCCAGGCGCGCCATGCAAGGCGGGTCGAGGGCAGCGGCTTCGCGTTGGAAATCTGCGCGCGCTTCATGCCGCAATCCACACCGAGATCTTCCAGCACCTTCCAGTGCGGGCGGCCGTCGCCATGTTCCACATCCGAGACCAGTTCCTCGACGCAGGCCTCGAGGATATCCATTTTCACTTCCCAGACGGGCGTATTGGTCGCAACGCGCAGTTTCAGGACCGAGTTGCGCTGACGCGTGTTCAGGCGGTGCTGCATGACAAACATGTAGGCCCGGCCCTTGGTCATCGGCTCGTTCAGCATGCGGTTGTTTTTCGAAAAATTGTCGACTGCCTTGTCGATCCCGGCGATCACAGACTTGGTGCTCATGAATTCGTCTCCTTGCTGATGATTATCTGTTTTCTTGATTACTGGCGCCATATAGGGCCTGCGTTTCCGATCAATGCAAAAACTGTTGTGCGATAGCTGATATTAGCAATTTATATCTCAATGATCATACCGATAACATTTATGCCTTGTGAAGCCGCCCGCCGCTCTCCTCGATACTCTCGTATACCACACGGTCTATAACGTCCCTCACGGCGCTGGCCGCCTTGTTCGCGCTATGAGAGGCCGCGTAGGCAATATTCAGCGTCCGGGAAATTTTCGGACGTACGATCTCCGAGGCGAACAACCGCCCCGCCTCCGCGGACTGGCGCACCGCGGCATAGGGCAGGATCGTATAACCGAGACCGCTCTCCGCAAGATCCCGCTGGGTCGCGACGGAGTCTATCTCGAAGGTGATCTGCAGGTTCAGCTCGGCATCCCGCGCGGCGTTTTCGACGCATTCCCGGAGCCCGAAGCCGCGACTGGGCAGGATCAGCGATCGCTTGCAGACTTCCCGGAACGAAATCTTGTCGCCGGGATCGCCGGCGCCGGGCGCGCCCACCAGGAACAGGTCTTCCGTGAGCAAAGGTTCCGTCGCGATCCCCTTTGCCGCTCCCGGATTATAGGAAAAACCCATATCGAGCGAGTTGTCCGACAAACGCCGCATCACTTCCTCGCTCAGGCCCTCGAACAGGTTCAGGGAAACACCCGGGTAAAGATCCCGGCAGGTTCTGATCAGCCTGGTTGCCAGCAGCGCGCTCGCCGTCGGGGTGATGCCAAGCACAACCGATCCTCTCGGCGCACCCGACAAATCAGCGACATCGCGCTGCGCCTGCTCGATCTGCTTGAGGATCGCATTGGCATGCCCGAGCAGGACAACGCCCGCCTCCGTCGGTTCTACGCCGCGCGAATGACGGTGCAGCAGAGAAACGCCGAGTTCTTCTTCGAGCTTGCGGATCTGCAATCCCAGCGCAGGTTGCGCCACGCGCACGCGGTCCGCGGCCCGGGTAAAGCTTCCGGCTTCGACAATTTCCCTAAAATAGCGAAGCTGACGGACGTCCATCGACGGCCTCTCCTGATATATCCGGTATTAATTTTTTAGATACAATACCACCTTATCATACAGCAACAGCCTTCGACGAGAGTCGACGGCGGCCGCTTTCCTGACGGACGGGCCGCCGTTGCGAGTATGGCCTCTCCTATACGACCGCCTCTCCCTTCACGGTAATACGACGCATCATGCGGCGTTCGGCCGGATCGAAATCCGTGCGGGCATGCATGGAACAGCGATTGTCCCACATCACGAAATCGCCCACCTGCCAGACGTGTTCGTAGACGAAGCGGTCCTGCTCGCCATGTGCGAACAGCTTCTCCAGGATTTCCGCGCTTTCGTCTTCGGGCAGACCCTCTATGTAATCGGTCATCAGCCGGTTCACATAGAGCGCCTTGCGCCCGGTTTCGGGATGGGTTCGGGCGACGGGATGAAGATACTGCGGCGAGTCCGGGTTGATATTCTTGCCCCGCTTCATGGGGTTACCGGCGTAGTCGTATATGTGGTGCCCCTTCAGTCCGTCGAGTTTTTCACGGAGTTCGGCGGGCAGCGTCTCCCACGCGGTGTAACAATTCGCAAAAAGCGTATTGCCGCCGACGGACGGAATCTCGATTGCGTACAGCGTCGAGGCCTTGCAGGGGTATTCGTAATAGCACTGGTCCGAATGGAACCACATATCACCGTTCTCGAGCGCCGTCTGGAGCCCGGTATCGGTGACATTGGTAATCATCATCGTATGCTTCATGTCCTCATTGGCGAAATTGCCCGTGCGAACCTCTTCCAGATCACCAAAATATTTGCAGAACCGCACCTGATCGTCGTTGGAAATATCCTGTCCGCGAAAAACGATCAAAAGGTGCTCGTGCCAGGCATCTTCGATGGCCTTCATCGTTGCGGCATCCACCGGCTGCGAAAGGTCGACGCCCTGGATTTCCGCACCCAGCGCATCCGAAAGTGGTTTCACCGTTATTTCTGCCAGTGCTGTCGCCATGGTCGTTTCTTTCCCTTAACAGTCGTTTTTGATTGATACTTCGCAATCGAACTATATTGCCCCGCGTGCGGGGACGCAATTCGCAGGATTGGCTAGAAGCGTTATCCCGGGCACGACATCGCTCGCGGCGGGCTTCTTCATTATGGGGACGATCATCGCCGCCATTGCAGGCATAATGACGCTTGTCCCGATTGGAATTCTGTAAAGACAGGCGGCAACAACCGCCCCGGAGGCATATCATGAACAGCTACAACGACCTTTCGATCGACAGGCTTTTCCGCATGGACGGCGACGTCGCCTTCGTCACCGGCGGCGGGGACGGATTCGGGCGGATCGCGTCCATGGCCTATGCGCAGGCCGGGGCATCGGTCGCGGTCACCGATATCGACAAGCACAAGGCGGATGCCGTCGTCGCCGAAATCACGGAAGGCGGCGGGCACGCGGTCGCGCTTCAGCTCGACGTGGCGGACCGCGCCGCCCTGAAACAGACGATCGACGACGCTGCGGCGACGCTGGGCGGTCTCCATATACTGGTCAACAATGCCGGCATAAGTCATCGCGGACCGACCATCGACATGGCGGATGAGGACTGGGATCGCGTCGTCGAGGTAAACCTCTCCGCCGTCGTGCTTGGCTGCCGCGCCGCCGCGCCGCACATGTTTGCCCACGGAAACGGCCGTATCATCAATCTGGCCTCGATTGTCGGCCTTGTCGGCAACAGACTGTTTGCGCATATCGGCTATCAGGCGACGAAGGGGGCGCTGGTGAACGTCACCCGCGGCCTTGCGGTTGAATGGGCGGACCGCGGCATTCGGGTGAATGCGGTCGCACCGACGTTCTTCCGGACCAATTTCGGCGCGGCCTACATGCAGTCCAACCCGGACCTCGCCACCGCCATCGAGGCCGCCACCCCAATGGGCCGCTTCGGTGAGCCGTGGGAACTCGCGGGAGGCTTGCTGTATCTCGCCAGCAGAGCGTCCTCGATGGTCACCGGGGTTACCCTGCCGATCGACGGCGGCTGGACCGCCGCGTAAGAAAACCCTGCCGCGAGACCTCATCTGAACGCGCTATCTGGAGACTCGCGCACGCCGCTGTTGTGTGCCAGACTCGATACCGGCACGGGTTTCTGCCCGTCCAAACAGCACTGGTGCGCACGGTATTCGTCTTTTACGGGAAACCTGACATGGTCGATGCGAACAAATTTAAAACACGGCTTCAAGAGCGCCTCGCCGCGCTGACATCCAAGCTGAGTGAAATAAACGAAGACCTTAAAGAACACGGCACTGAGGCGGATTTCGAAGAACGTGCAACCGAGATCGCAGGCGATGAAGTGCTGGAAGGGCTGGGCATCCAGGGCCAGAAAGAAGCGCAACAGATCAAGGCGGCGTTAAAACGCATCGAAGAGGGCACTTTCGGAGTTTGCGTCCAATGCGGAGAGGATATTCCCGAAAAGCGCCTCGAACTGCTGCCCCAGACCCCCCTTTGCACCAGTTGCATGTCGGGAAACAAGTAGAAACAGGCCTCCGCCTCAGTTAGCGGGCCCGCCTTATCTGCGTGGTGATATAATGCCCCACGTCATTTGTGATGATTCAACGCCTCTTTCTAGATAAATTCCCGCCTTCGTTACAATACGATACATTTTTTATTTTCAAAATTACACCAACCGTCTTTATTTTTCGCAAGACTATGCCAAGTGTACATTTGTATTCTAATTATTATTCTCAATACCAATGAAATATAATTTTCCTAAAATTAATCTTAATTTTACCAATGACTGTCACCTTGATGCCAAGACGTGCTTTTCCAGTGATTTCAAACTGCATCAGGGCAAGAACAATGTTCAATATGAAGATCAAGAAGAGCGATCGCGTCAAGGCAGAATCCACCACCAAAACCTCGGCAAACGTAAAGAAATCGGAAGCCGAGACGCTACTTGCGCTGAAGCAGATGCTGGATTCAATGCCGGTCAACGTCATGACCTGCGAACTTGAACATTTCACAATCGACTACGTGAACGAAACCAGCCGGGAAACCCTGCAAGGTCTGGAGCATCTCCTGCCCTGCAAGGCAGACGACCTGCTCGGACAATCGATCGACATCTTCCATAAGGCACCGGAACATCAACGGAAACTTCTGTCCGATCCGAATAACCTGCCCTGGCGGACAAACATCCAATTGGGGGATGAAATTCTCGATCTGGAAGTATCCGCAATACGCAATGCCGACGGCGAGTACACCTCGGCCTGCCTCGTCTGGAGCCTGGTGACCGAGAAGGTGAAGACGGAGAAAGAAACAAAACGCCTGATCCAGATGGTCGACAAGATGCCGATCAACGTCATGCTGGCGGACCCGACGGATTTCACGATCACCTATGCGAACCAGACGAGCATCGACACGCTCGCCAGCCTTCAGGAACATCTTCCCTTCCAGGCCAACGAAATGGTCGGGAAAAGTATCGATATTTTTCACAAAAACCCGTCGCACCAGCACAAACTGCTCGGCGATCCCGCCAACCTGCCGCACAACGCCAAAATACGGCTCGGCGAAGAGACCCTCGATCTCCGGGTATCCGCCTTGATGGGGACGGACGGCGAGTATATCGGCCCTATGCTCACGTGGAACGTGGTAACAAAATTCGTCGAAATGGCCGACAATTTCGAATCCAATGTGAAAACCGTTGTCGAATCCGTCGCGAGCGCCTCGACGGAGATGGAAATGTCGGCGCGCTCGCTTTCCTTTACGGCTGAGCAGACCAGCGGCCAGTCGACCGCCGTCGCCGCTGCATCGGAAGAGGCCTCCACCAACGTCCAGACGGTCGCGGCTGCCGCCGAACAGCTTGCCCAATCGGTCGAAGAAGTCGGCCGCCAGGTACAGCAGAGCTCCAACATCGCGAGAAACGCTGTGGAAGAGGCGCAAAGAACCAACGAAGAGGTTGAAGGCCTCGCAACCGCTGCCGAAAAAATCGGTGAGGTTGTCGGGCTGATCAACGATATCGCCAGTCAGACAAACCTGCTCGCGTTGAACGCCACCATCGAAGCCGCCCGCGCCGGCGAGGCCGGCAAGGGATTCGCCGTGGTTGCAACCGAGGTAAAATCCCTGGCCGATCAGACCGCAACGGCAACGGACGAAATCAGCAGCCAGATCGGCGCCATCCAGAGTGCGACCGAACATGCTGTCAATGCTATCAAGGGGATCAGCGGCACCATTAACGAATTGAGCGAGATTTCAGCGGCGATCGCGTCTGCTGTCGAAGAACAGTCGGCGGCGACCCGTGAAATCGCGCAGAGCGTTGAACAGGCCGCGGCCGGTACCGCAGATGTTTCCCAGAACATAGCAGGCGTCACAAACGGAGCTCAGCAGACCGGAGAAGCCGCCTCTCAGGTTCTGGAAGCTGCGAGCGAACTGTCCAAGCAGGCCGAGGCTCTCCGCACGCAAGTCGACGGCTTCCTGGTCGAGGTTCGCGTCCTCTAGTCCTCAGAAGCCGGCAATACAAACACCGGACATATACCGGGCAAACCAGACCCCGCACACCAAACAGCCGGGCCGCTATCCAGCGGCCCGGATATTCTTTTTCGACTACCCCTTGGACGCCATCACAAGCGCCAGCATGTTTGCCGCGTAATCGGATGCCTGCGGCGTTTCCATCAGCCGCGCATTGGCGAGATAGGTCTTGCAGGTCGCGAGCGCCGTCCGGTTGCGGCTGGTCAACGTCGCCAGAATTTCGTCGGCCTTCGAATAGAGTTCCCCGGCGGGAACGATGTGACTGACAAATCCTGCCGCCCGCGCCGTCTGCGCGTCGATCTCTTCGGTGGAATAGACCATCCAGGCGACCGATTTGGGCATGGACCGGTCGATATGCGCCGAAATGGCGGCGGTCGGCGGCAGATCGTGTTTCATCTCCGGCAGCGAGAACCGGGCATCCGCCGCGGCAATCGTGATATCGCATACCGCAGCGGCGGCGCAGCCGAACCCGGCGGCCCTGCCCTGCACGGTCGCGACAACCGGAATGTCGGCGCCGCGAACGGCGTCGTAGAAGCCGAGGATCGGCGCGGTCAGCGCTTCGCGCATCTCTATGCCGTTCTTGGGCGTGTTTTCAGGCGCGCTGGCGGGATCGCGGCCGAGGCAGAAATCGTCCCCGGTGCTGCTGATCGATATCGCCTTGATATCCGGGTCGAGCCCGGCATCGATGATCAGGGCCGAAATATTGTCCAGCATATCGAGCGTGAGCATGTTGCCTTTATCGGCCCGGTTGATCGTGATCCGCGCAATCGCACCGTCGTGATCCAGTTGCAGTATGTCTTCCATGTCAGTCTCCCTTCGCCTTTTTCGGCTTGTATTCATAGACGGCGCCACTCTCGATCAGGCGCGCAATTTCGTCTCCATCCGCCCCGAGCACGTCGGCCAGGATTTCGGCTGTCTCTCCGCCGAGCTTCGGCGGATATGAATGCGCATCCATCGGCGTGCGCGACATCTTTACCGGGTTGCCGGCAACCCGGATTTTCGTGCCGTCCGCGTCTTCCAGATCGAGCACCATATCGCGGCCGAGTATCTGCGGGTTCGACAGCGCTTTTTCGAGATTGTTGATCTCGCCCACGGGAATGCCCGCCTCCAGAAGCTTCGGCACCCAATGGTCTGCCGTGTGCTTCATGAAAGCGCCTTCGAGTATGGGCCACAGCTCCCCCCGGTTGGCATAGCGGTCCTCGTTCAGTGTGAACCGGGGGTCTTCCTTCATGTCGGCAATACCGAGCACATCGCACAGTCCCTGCCACATTCTTTCGGTATTGGCCGTAATCACCAGCGACGTGCCGTTGGCACAGTTGAACCCGCGATAGGTCGGGATGGAATCGTGCCCCCAGCCCTGCCGGCCGGGATTATTTCCGGAATGCAGATAATATCCGGCCTGATAGCAGAGCATGGATACCTGGCAATCCAGCATCGACACGTCGATGTATTGTCCCTTCCCGGACCGGCGGCGTTCTTCCAGCGCCGCCAGCGCACCGATCACCGCGTACATGCCGGCGCTCAGGTCGCCGATGGGAACGCCGCTGCGGACGGCAGACCGGCCGGGCTCGCCGGTCATGCTCATGCCGCCGGAGATTGCCTGCACGATCATGTCATAGGCGGGGCGATCGCGGTCCGCGCCGGTCTGGCCGAAGCCGCTGATCGACGCCCAGATCAGGCCGGGGTTCCGTTCGGACAGGCTTTTATAGGTCAGGCCCAGCCGGTCGAGCACGCCGGGGCGGAAATTCTCGACAAGGATATCGCTTTCATCCGCCAGCCGTTTGACGATTTCCAGCCCGTCCGGCGACTTCATGTCGACAACGATGCTTTTCTTGTTGCGGTTGATGGAGAGGTAATAGCAACTGTCATCGCCGACGAAATTGGGCGGCAGGACACGGGACCAGTCCCCCACCGGGGCTTCCAGCTTGACCACCTCCGCGCCGAGGTCGGCAAAAATCATGGTTGCGTAAGGCCCCGCCAGAAACTGCGTCAGGTCGAGCACCCGCAACCCGGCCAGGGCTCCGGCACCCGAAGCTTCAGAAGTCGCCATCTACCAAGTCCTTAACCGGTTTCATTCGTCATAATCTAATTTGAGGCGAAATGATAAAGCCGAACCGCCCCGCCGGATATCAAAGGATAAAGCTTACCGCGCCCAGGCCGCCGAGTTCTTCGGCATCCAGAATGGCGCGGCGTTCGGCAATTCTGAATCCGTCATCGGCGATCCGGAGCGTGTAGAGATAGTGACCGACATATGCGCCCCCCTTGCCGCCACGGCGGAACCGGTGAACGGAGAAATTCGCCGCCACTTTCACCTCGGACCCGTCCTGCGACAGGATGCGGACATTGGTGATCAGGCGCCGTGTGCGCGACGGCGGAAATTCGGCATGGGCGTCCGGGCTTTTGAGCCGTTTTACCCGCCCCCGGATGCGATCGATGTCGTCGGCGATGATGAACAGGGTCGTATCCGGATGACCGTCCGGCGTGTCGTTCGGCGGCACGAGATAATGGGCATCGTCGGTTAACAGGTCCAACCAGGCGTCCAGTTCCCATGCATCGAGCAGGGCGGCTTCATGATAGAGGAAATCCTCTACGGCTTCGCGGCTTACAGTCACGGTACTTCCTACTCGGCCGCCTGGGCGGTCTCGGACGCGGCAGGCTCGCCGGTCATCATTGTATTCCAGCGGCGCCAGAACGTTCTGAGGTGCAGCTCGTCCGAATTGAGCTGCTCGCCCTCCTTGGCAATGCCGCGCGTCATCACCGACCACGGCACTTCCTTGACCGTCGAGGTCAGGCCCGCCTGCACCTGTTCGAGCGCTTCGACGTCGTCCGGCGTCGCAAAACCGCCGGGGCCGTAGAATGTCAGGAATGAATCCAGCCGGACCTTGCGCATGATCGCGCTCTCTCCGACGGGCCCCAACGCCCAGGCGGTCACTTCCATCTGGTCGGCCGCGTTGGGCCAGAAGGTGCGGATCGTGACCGACGAGCCGTCATTGATCATCAGGTTGGGGAATACGAACAGGTTCCGGTTGGTATTGGCGACCCGTTCGGCGCGTTCCTCGCCAAGGCGTTCGACCAGTTCGGCCTTCGCCGCCTCGACCGCGGGCTTCGCGTCTTCCCCGTAAATCGAAATCCACGTCGCGACCGGTCGGCCGCGGAAATTCACGTTGTCGATCACCGCGTGCCCGTTTCCGAGGTCCCGGCCGATCCCGCGCTTGGGCAGCAAAAGACCTTTCGGCACCTTAATGCTGACGCCCGAATCCTTCATGTATTCGAGCCATGTCGAATGGGTCGAATGCAGGTGGTAATCGTCGAACGAGTTCTCGATCAGCAGCTTCCAGTTCGCGGCGATATCGTATTCCTGGACGCCGGCGACGATCTCCATCTGACCGCCGGCAGACTGATCGACCACCAGGTCGATATATTCCTTGGCGCCCGCAAGATAGGTCTCCAGGTCCTCGACATCGGGATTGAAGCTCGCAAACCAGAACCCGCGGTAATTCTCGAAACGCGGCACGTCTTTGAGCCCCAGTTCAGACCGGTCGAAGGTATCCGGATAGGCATCGTCTCCCGGAACCGCGACAAGCGCGCCGTCATTGCCGTAGGACCAGCCGTGATAGAAACAGTAAAACCGCTTGGTATTGCCCTCACGTTCCCGGCAGACCTTGGCGCCGCGATGGCGGCAGGTATTCAGGAACAGGCGGATTTTATGATCCCCGTCCCGCGTCAGGATGACCGGCCTGCCGCCGACATTGCGGGTCTTGAAATCGCCCGGTTTCGGCACTTCGGATTCATGGCCGGCGTAAATCCAGCACTGGTCAAAGACGCGCTCGCGCTCGGCAACAAGAATTTCGGGATCGACCAGGGTCTGGCGATTCAGGCGGAAATCGTGACCGGCAGGATTATCGATGATGTAGGGATTTTCATTCATGACGGGAAGAATGCCTCATGTTCGAACGAACGTCTATCGGGGATCGCCATAGCGCATTTGTCCCGCAATTCAAAGCGGGCTTCCGGGTCCGAAGACGGTTAATAGCCGGTTCGCGCGCCCGGTATCCTGCAAGTTGGACCGTCGGTATTTTTTACACATTTTTGAAGACTCGCTTATTAACCAATTCTAAACCCATGGAAATCGGCCGTTTTCAAAGGTGGCACAATTCTTGCTTCTGTCAGGCCAACGGCCAACCCGGCCATGATCGAAGTCTAAGAAAGATAGTTTGATGCGTATTTTTAAATTTTCCGGCCTGGCGACCCTCGCGCTCTCCGTCTGCATCGCTGTAACCGGCGCAGCGGTCACGCCTGCGAAGGCGGTGTCGATCGACTTCGCCTCGATCGCGCAGTTCGGCCCCCTGAAAGAAGGCGCTATCGGCGGCGCGAACGGCGTATACCAGAACCCCCTGAATATCCTTCAGGGCTTTCCGATGGACGGGCTTCAGATCACGTCGAACGGCACCAACAGCGCGTATATGGATTCCTATTCCGGCGGCAAGCGCGGCGGCCTCGGCGCATGTTCGGTGATCACCGCCAGCGGCCAGTGCAACCCCAGCAACGACGACAATCTGAGCCTCGGCGAGGAAATCACGATCTCGCTCGTCAGCGGCGGACTGTTCAACTGGACCGTGACCGAATTCCGCGACGACGACCACAACCTCGCGACACTGACCGACACCCTCACCGTGACCACCAATGGCGGTACGCTCTCGGCGACCACGTTCGGCGACGAGCTGTCGACGACCTATACCGGCATCACGTCGATCACATACGGCTTTGGCGGTGCGAGCCCCGATAATTACTACATCGCGGTGGCCGACCTCACCCTGCCGCCGATCACGAACACGGAAGTTCCGGAACCCGGCACCCTGCTGGTTCTTGGCCTGGGCATCGTCGGGCTGGGTATCGCCCGCCGCAAAATCCGGACCTGAGTTCCCGAAACGATAAATGAGAAAGGCGGTTCAGTTTTTCTGAACCGCCTTTTTTCATGCTCTTCGAATGCCTCACGCCTGTGTCAGCTTCTGGGCTTCCCCGACCGGTTGGCGAGGATCGACAACTGAAGCGGCCCGAGCGCTTTCTTGGCGCCCGGCTTGCTCGCATCCACCCAGTCCTGTACCGGCACGTCTGTCGCAATCGATACCGCATTGAGCTTCTGAAGCGAGGTCAGCGATCCCCAGTGCCGGGGCGCCACCCCCGGGACCGGCTTCACGGCAGCGTGCACCGCCTCCCCCAGTTCGAGGATCGCGGGATACAGATTGCGCACCACCTCGTCATACACGGGATCGTTCGCATGGGATGCCGCATCGTCGCGCACCTCCGTGCCATGTTTCGCCTGGAAGGCGTCCTCGAGCACCAGGGAAGATGCCTTGAAATCCACCTCCACCCCGTTCGCCTGTTCGAGATAGACAGTCTCGCCGTCTATCTCCACAACGACGCCGACGACGTTTGCAGCCACGTTGCGTACCGTATCTCCGACCTCGAACCCGGACACGCTCCCCGTCCCCTGCCGCCGGCCGCTATTCCGCAGCCTCGCGGCGCGGCAGTTTCCATTCCGGGCGGATGTAGTGGCAGGTATAACCGTGGGGAATCCGCTCCAGATAATCCTGGTGTTCGGGTTCGGCCTCCCAGAAATCGCCGACGGGTTCCAGCTCGGTGACCACGGCGCCCGGCCAGATACCGGAATTGTCCACATCGGCGATGGTTTCCTCGGCAACGCGTTTCTGTTCGTCATCGACATAGTAGATCGCCGACCGGTAGCTCGGCCCGCGGTCGTTCCCCTGACGGTTCGGGGTCGTCGGATCGTGGATCTGGAAGAAGAATTCCAGCAGCGCCCGATAGCTGGTCTGCGCCGGGTCGAACATGATCTCGATCCCCTCGGCATGCATGCCGTGGTTCTGGTACGTCGCATTGGGCACGTCCCCGCCGGTGTAGCCGACGCGGGTGGAGATCACCCCGGGCAGTTTGCGGATCAGGTCCTGCATGCCCCAGAAGCAGCCTCCGGCAAGTACGGCACGTTCGGTTGTCATCGGATATCCTCCACGATTGAATTCAGGTTCGCGTTATTCCTGACAGGAACATGGTTCCTCGGACGCAATCTGTCTAGCGCGACCACCATACACTTTTTAGCCGCTGTGCTCTTGTTGGAATGCGTGCGGCGGGCTAGGAATCGGTCTGTTGAACAACAAACTTCCGGGAAGCCGAAATGTCCGATCTAACTGCCGCCATCGATGCCCTTGTGACCGCAAACCGCATCGTCGCCCATGAAGATGTCTGCGATTCCTACGGACATGTCAGCATTCGTCACCCGGACAATCCGGACCGCTATCTGCTGGCCTATTCGCGCGCGCCGTCGCTGATCGAACCCGAAGACATCGTGACGTTCGAACTGGACGGCACACCCGTCGATCTTGGCGACCGCACCCCCTATTCGGAACGCGCGATCCACGGCGCGATCTACGAACAGCGCCCCGACGTCATGTCCGTTGTGCACAACCACTCCTATCAGGTTGTGCCCTACACGGTTTCGACCGTGCAGCTGCAGCCGATCATCCACGTAGCGGCGCGCATCGGCGATCCGCCCCCGACCTGGGACATCAAGACAAAGTTCGGCGACAGCACCACCCTGCTGGTCACCACGATGGAACAGGGCCGGGACATGTGCAAAACGCTCGGCGACGGCAAAGTCGTGCTGATGCGCGGCCACGGCGCAACCGTCGCCGGCTACAGCCTGGAAGATGCCGTGCTGACATCGATCTACCTGCAGGTGAACGCGCAGATCCAGACCACGGCCATCGGTCTCGGCGGCGGCGTGGAGTATCTGAGCGAAGGCGAGATCGACGCGCGGCGCGGCGCCGACAAGGAACAGGCCGGTTTCTCCCGCGCCTGGGAGCACTTCTCCCGCCGCGCGGGGCGTTAAGCGCGCTTTCTACGGGGTCAGACCGGAACGACGGCCGTCGTTTCGATCTCGACCTTGGCGCGGTCTTCCATCAGGGCGACCACCTGCACGGCGGCCATGGTCGGGAAATTTTTCCCGAGCACGTCGCGATAGGCCTGCCCGACCTCTGACAGACGCGACAGGTATTCCTGCTTGTCCGTGAAATACATCGTCATCCGGCAGATATGCTCCGGCCCCGCGCCACCTTCGGCGAGCACGGCGACGGTGTTTTCCAGCGCGAGGCGGAACTGGTCGACGAAATCGTCGGATTCGAATTTCTCTTCAGCGGTCCATCCGACCATGCCGGCAACGAACACGAACCGGCCCTCCGCCATGATGCCGTTGGAGTACCCTTTGGGTCGGTTCCATCCGGGGGGATTAAGTGCCTGCATCGGGTGTCCTTTCGTGATCGCGCTGCTTGCGGGGGTCGCCCAATTGTTTTAAGCTTAAAACATTACGAAATCAATCTTGCAGATCATGACCGACGCAACAGACCTCTCCGCCGATACCGTCGACCATGGCGGTCTTCAGGGAACGCCACTTGCGGGCCAGCACGCGCTTGTCACCGGCGCCACGCGGGGGATCGGCGCCGCGATCGCGGACACGCTTGGCCGGCTTGGCGCGGATCTGACGCTTATCGGCCGCGACCGGCCAATGCTGGACGAACGTGCCGGACACTTTGCCGGCAGCCATGGCGTCAAGGTGCATGTCGAGACAGCCGACGTTTCCGAGACGGCATCGATCGAAAAGGCCTTCGCCTCGGCGGTCGCGGCGAACGGTCCGGTCACGATCCTCGTCAACAACGCGGGTTCGGGCAAAAGCGCGCCGTTCCACAAGATGGAACGTGCACTCTGGGATTCGATGATTTCCGTCAACCTGACCGGCACCTTCATCTGCACCCAGACCGCCCTGCCCGGCATGCTGGAGGCGGGCTATGGCCGCATCATCAATGTCGCATCAACCGCCGGCCTCATCGGATACGGATACGTATCCGCCTATTGCGCGGCCAAGCATGCCGTGATCGGGCTGACCCGGTCGCTGGCGCTGGAAACGGCGAAAAAGGGCGTCACCGTCAACGCGGTCTGCCCCGGCTATACCGAAACCGACCTCGTGCGCGACACCATCGACAACATCGTCGCCAAGACAGGGCGCACGGTCGAGGACGCAACGGCGGAACTGGCGGCGTCCAATCCGCAGGGGCGTCTCGTCCACCCCTGGGAAGTGGCGGAAACCGTCGCGTGGCTCGCCCTGCCCGCCTCGGCATCCATCACCGGACAGGCCGTGCCGATTGCCGGCGGCGAGGTGATGTGATGGCGGAGGAAGCGAATGTGCCGATGACAACCCCGCAAGACCGGTCGGACTACGAATCCGGGGTACAGCTGAAAGACGGCATGGAATTGCGGGTCTGGCTGCGGCTCCTGACCTGCACCAACCTGCTCGACAACGAAGTCCGCACCCGCCTCAAACTTACTGCGGATACCACCCTGCCCCGTTTCGATATCCTCGCACAGCTTGAGCGCCATGACGGGCCCATGTCGATGGGCGAACTGTCGAAGCGCCTCATGGTGTCGAACGGCAATGTGACCGGGCTGGTCGACCGCCTGGCGGGCGAAGGCATGGTCAGCCGGACGCCGTCGCCCGACGACCGCCGCGTGCAGATGGTCAGCCTGACGCCGGAAGGGAGCAAATCCTTCGCGAAAATCGCCGAAGACCACCGTCAGTGGGTCGGCGACATGATGGCGGGACTGACCGCCGAAGAAATGACCACACTTTATGGACTGCTCGCCCGCCTGAAAGAATCCATCCATCAGGCGGAGCGCAATAACAGCCTGGAGGCAGCAGAATGACCGTCATCCCCGCAGCATCGATCGACCCGAAGCATTTCGCCTGGAGCGTGGACGGCAAGGTCGCGACGATCACGATCAACCGGCCGGAGCGCAAGAACCCGCTGACGTTCGATTCCTACGCCGAGCTCCGCGACACGTTCCGCACGCTTCAGCATGTCGACGAGATCAAGACCGTCGTGATTACCGGCGCGGGCGGCAATTTCTGCTCCGGCGGCGACGTTCACGAGATTATCGGCCCGCTCCTCGACATGGACATGAAGGAATTGCTGCGCTTCACCGAAATGACCGGCGATGTGGTGAAAGCGATGCGCACCTGCCCCCAGCCGATCATTGCCGCAATCGACGGCATCTGCGCCGGTGCCGGTGCGATCCTCGCCATGGGCTCCGACCTGCGCTACGGCACAGCGGAGTCCAAGACCGCCTTCTTGTTCACGCGGGTCGGCCTTGCGGGCTGCGATATGGGCGCATGCTCGATCCTGCCGCGCATCATCGGCCAGGGCCGGGCCTCGGAACTTCTTTACACGGGCCGTTCCATGTCTGGCGAAGAAGCCTATAACTGGGGCTTTTTCAATGTGTTATGCGATTCCGATAAAGTTTTACCGGAAGCTCAGGAACAGGCAAAACGGCTGGCGGACGGCCCCACCTTCGCGCATGGCATCACCAAGCGCCAGCTTCACATGGAATGGAACATGAGTGTCGAGGATGCGATCACGGTCGAAGCGGAAGCGCAGGCGATCTGCATGCAGACCCGGGACTTTCAGCGCGCATTCGATGCCTTTGTCGCCAAGCAGAAACCCGTGTTCGAAGGAAACTGATCCGTGCCCGAACAAACCTATCTGAACTGGCCGTTCCTGGAAGATTCCCATCGCACGCTGGCGGCCGAATTCCGCAGCTGGGCGGACAGGGAAATCGCGCCTCTCGCGGAAGAAGAGCCATCCGACGAAGCGGGGCTCGACGCCCTGGCACGCGAACTGGTCCGCCGCCTCGCCGATGGCGGATGGCTGCGCTATTCGGTGCCCGCCCCCTGGGGCGGCATATCCGAGACCCTCGATGTCCGCGCGCTGTGCCTGATGCGCGAAACATTGGCCCAGTATTCCGGCATGGCGGATTTCTCGTTCGTCATGCAGGGACTCGGCACCGGTCCGATCTCGCTCTTCGGATCGGAGGAAATCCGCGGCAAGTATCTGCCCGACGTCGCCGCCGGCAAACGCATCGCGGCCTTCGCCCTGTCGGAGCCGGAATCCGGCTCGGACGTCGCCGCAATGACCACGAATGCCCGGCTCGACGGGGATGCCTACATACTCAACGGCGAGAAAACCCTCATCTCCAACGGCGGCCTCGCCCATCAATATGTCGTTTTCTGCCGCACGGAAGACGCGCCGGGCGCCAAGGGCCTGTCTGCGCTGGTGGTGGATGCAGACACCCCGGGCCTCGCCTGCACGGAACGGTTCGACGTTATTGCGCCGCACCCGCTGGGGCGGATCCGGTTCGAGGACTGCCGGGTGCCGGTCTCTCACCTGCTCGGCAACCCGGGCGACGGGTTCAAAATCGCCATGTCGTCGCTGGACGTCTTCCGGTCCACCGTCGGCGCGGCGGCGCTCGGTTTCGCCCGGCGCGCCCATGACGAAGCCATCGCGCAGGCACGGAACCGGCTGTCTTTCGGCAAACCCCTTGCCGATTATCAGCTTATTCAGGAAAAAATCGCCGATATGGCGTTGAAAATCGATGCGGCCGCGCTGCTGGTCTACCGTTCTGCCTGGACCAAGGATACACAGGGCACACGGGTCACGCGCGAAGCGGCAATGGCGAAGCTTTACGCGACCGAAAGCGCCCAGGAAGTGATCGACCAGGCCGTCCAGATCTGGGGCGGCATGGGCGTCGTCGTCGGCTCGACGGTCGAGCGGCTTTATCGCGAAATCCGGGCGCTGCGGATTTACGAAGGCACAAGTGAAATCCAGAAACTGATCATCGCCGGGCAGGCAATCGCCGCCGTCGAGGCGGAAGAAGCCGCGAGAGCGGCGGAGTAACGCGCATGAGCAAGCACCTGCCGGGCGGTCCAACCGCCCATATCGACACCTTCGCAGCGGACAACCTGCCGCCCGAGGACCAGTGGCCGGAATTCGATTTCGACTCCCTGCCTATCCTCCAGACCTATCCCGACCGGATGAATGCCGGCGTCGAGCTGCTGGATCACATGTGCGACACGGGGCACGGCGACAGCCCTGTCCTCCATTACGAGGACACGACCTGGACCTATTCGCAGCTCCGCGATATCGCCGACCGCATCGCCAAGGTGCTTGTCGAGGATCACGGCCTGGTGCCGGGAAACCGGGTGCTGCTCCGTTCGGCGAACAATCCCATGCTCGTTGCCTGCTGGTGCGCGGTCCTCAAAGCGGGCGGCATCTGTGTGACCACGATGCAGCTGCTGCGTGCCCGCGAGCTGGTGTTTATCGTGGAGAAGGCGGAAATCCGCCACGCGCTCTGCGATAGCTCGCTCGCGGAGGAGATGGAAGAGACCTGCAGCCGCAAGCCCGAACTCACCGAAACGCTGTATTTCACGGCCACAGGCGACGGCGATGCCTCCCTCGATACGGCAATTGCCGCCAAGACAGGCGGATTTGAGAACTGCGATACGGCCGCCGACGATACCGCCCTGATCGCCTTTACGTCGGGCACAACCGGCACGCCGAAGGCCACCATGCATTTTCACCGGGACGTCATCGCCATGTGCGACTGCTTCCCACGCTCCTTCCGCATGGCGGAGCCGCACGATATCGTCACCGGCACGCCGCCGCTTGCCTTCACGTTCGGGCTCGGCGGACTGACCTGCTTTCCCATGCGGTTCGGTGCATCTACACGGTTCTTCCCCGCCCCCCTCAGCCCCGAAGACCTGATGGCCGCGATCGAGAAATACCGGATCACCAGTCTTTATACGGCGCCGACGATGTACCGTCTGCTCGCCGAACTCGCCGGCAAGTACGATATTTCCAGCCTCGAGAAATGCGTCTCGGCGGGAGAAACCCTGCCAAAGGCAACATGGGAAGCCTTTCACAAGGCGACCGGAATCCGCATCGTCGACGGGCTGGGCTCGACCGAGATGATCCACATATTCGTCGCCGCCAGCCGCGAAGACATGCGCCCCGGATTTACCGGCAAGGCAATCCCCGGCTACCGCGCCCGGGTGGTCGACGAGGACGGAAACGAGCTGGGCCCGAACCAGCCGGGCTTCCTTGCCGTCAAGGGCCCCACCGGATGCCGCTATCTCGCGGACGAACGCCAGAAAGTCTACGTGAAGGACGGCTGGAATTACCCGGGCGATGTCTACGAGAAGAACGAGGAAGGCTACTTCCGCTATGTCGCCCGGGCCGACGACATGATCATCTCTGCGGGCTACAACATCTCCGGCCCGGAGGTCGAGGCCGCCCTGCTCGATCACGAAGCCGTCATAGAATGCGCGGTTATCGGCAAACCGGACGAAAAACGCACCAGCATCGTCAAAGCCTTTGTCGTTCTCCGCGAGGGATTTAACGCCGATGCTGCCATGACCAAGACATTGCAGGATTTCGTCAAAAACGAGATCGCCCCCTACAAATATCCCCGCGAAATAGAATTCGTGGCCGCGTTGCCGAAGACCGAGACCGGGAAGCTGCAGCGTTTCCGCCTTCGGGATCAGGAAAAAAACGCGACCGCTGGCTGAGGACCCACATAGGGGGACGGGGCAAAGGTGCCGACAGCGTCGGATAAAGACCCGTCCAGACCGGCGCGCCTCGCGTAAACGTCGTCTTTCAGGCACCCGGAATATCGCTGCGCGAAATCGGGAAGGCCGCCCCCCATACCGGACAAGAATCTTGCGTTGCCGCCTAAAATCCCGCCGCTATTAATCACATTCGATGAAATAGATATGCAATATCAACACGTTTGATATTTTTGCAGCATCCCGCCGTTAACCAGTAATTCTAAAATGTTTTTAAAACATCGGTTCTATTGTCCTTGCATTGGTCGGCTGGAAACAGGCGGCCGGTAAATCTCAAGCGGCGGCCAGACGATTCCCCCCAATCATATGTCCGGTCGTTTGCAATCAGCCCTCTCCCGTCCCCCCACGGGAGAGGGTTTTTTCATGCCAAAGACACCTGACACAGCGCCAAGGTTAATTTCGGGTAACCATATACGCCAATAAATCCTTCAGCATTAACAGGGTATTTTAGACAATTACTGTGAAGGTCGGGAAAAGGCGTCGGACGATGCTCCCGCGATACCGCGACAGGAAACCGCAATGTCGATGATAGATAGCCTCGCCAATACCGGGCCCCGGATACCCGAACAGCGCCCGGTCCGCGGCTATCAGTCCCTCAGCCAGATGTCCGAACAGCGCAGCGTCACGCAGAACGCCGAAACTGCGGGCGAAACGCGCCAGCGCATGGGATCGACCCTCAGCATCGGCGAAGAGCGGAGCCTGATCGACGCGACCAGGGATATCGCGGCAAACCTCTTCAATGCCTTTCGCAACGAAATGCGCGAAGCGCTGAACCATGTCGGCATCCGCGGCGAAGCGGCCGCCGACCTCATCCGCGATGTCGGCAAGTCCTTTGTCGAGGCGGTCCGCAGCGGCACCGGCTTTTCATTCGGCATGATCGCCGTCGCCTATCAGGAAACCCTCACACAGACCGCGACATCGGTCTCGCATGCGCTGGAATTCACCGCCAATGCCCTCAGCCTGGAATACAACCACGCGACCGGCGAGATTACGGCGGACACGTCGAAGCTCGAGATCGACGCGGTCAAGGTCATCCAGGGCGACAACCTGCCGGCCAACGCGGCCGCCGCCCTCTTCGATTTTACCGACAGCGACGGGCCGCCGTCGATTGCGTCAATCTTCGACCGCGTGCAGCAATACCTGGTGAATAACGGCTTTATCGGCGAGGAAGGCGACGAGGCGACATTGCCGCCGCCCCTGCCGGCCGCGGATGAGGCGCTCTACGACGCGGTACTCGTAAACGACAAAAAGGCCGACGAACCGGAACCGGATGCCGCGGAAGACGAAGCGGTGGCAAAGCCGTTCGACACGGCGCTGACCGAAACCCCGTCGCCCGAATCGATGCGGATCAGGGCGGTGGAGGAATACACCAACGACCGCCAGGAAACGATCACGCGGATGACGTTCGACCTGGTTGTCCGGGTTCATGTCGGCAAGGACGACAAGGCGCCCGAGATTAATATGGCTCACCATACGGAAAACGAGACGTTCGAGATTTACGCCTAGCCGACGACCGGAACGACCTGCAGCCAGGCGGCTGCAGATAGACGATACGATTTTCGCCGGCACGTAGCCGGCATTTGAGAGGCAGAGGACAGGAGGTCCGTTATGTTGCCCTCGGTCAGCACAGGTAGTGCGGCCCTGACGAAATATGCGCAGGCAACGGCCATCGCCGCGCCGGAAACGTCCTCCGGCCACGACGAGGCAACAACGCGCACGGAGCAGGATACCGCCCGGCACAAAGCCGACAACAACACGCCCGCCATCAATCCGGCGCAGGAAAAACTCGCCCGCTCGGCACGGGAAACCGTGACCGCCCTGCTCGACCTGCTGCGCAGCCGCGTGGCCGCCGCCCTGATCGACCTCGGCGTACCGGAAACGCTGGCCCTGAAAGCCGCCGACAGCGCCGCGGCACAACTCGCCGCCGCACTCGCCGGCGACAGCCGGAACGCCGCGGAGATCGTCCATGCGCTGCTCGACCGGCTTCAGTCCGGTGCACCGGAGTCCAACCACGCCCTGCTCAACATCGTCGCCAACGGCATTACCGTGGTCATCGACCATGAAAGCGGCGATATCCGCGTCACACCCCCCCAAATCAGCGTAACGCCCACCGCACCGGCGGCGAATACCGCCTCCCCGGCATCCCACCTGCTTGACGTCACCGACTCCAGCGCTGAAAAAGCGGCGCCTGTGCTGCGGGCGCTTGACGCGGTCCATGCCACTGCGAACGCCTATGCGGACGATATCGCCGCCGGACCGTCAGCGAAAACCATCGCAAGCACCTCTCCCGCCGCCGTCTTCATCGCGCCGACGGCTTTTGTCGACGCGCTTGTTCCGCCGCTGACAGCGGCCCTGCAGGAAAACGGGACGCCGCCGGCAATCGTCGGGGACAGCGCCCGAAAAATCTCGGCCCTGCTGTCCCGCGCGGTCGCGACGACGATCAATCTGACGGCCGAAATTTCATCCCCGGCCGCCGCCATTCCGGCGACCGAAATCATGGCCGCTGTGGCCCGGTTGAAACCCGTTCCGCTTGAAGATGCCGCGAATACAGGTGCGGGCAGCCGTCCCATCCTGCTGGCGGCCGGCAGGATCGCCGTCGCCATCGATACGGCCAATGGCGCTGTGACGGTGCAGGTCGGCAATCGCATCACGTCCTATGCCGTGACGTCTGCAGCGTCGCCGATCTCCGCCATCCCGCCCCTGCCGGAAATTGAAGCCGCCACCCTTCCGGTTCTCGATATTCCGTCGGGACTGCATCCCGGCAAGGTTCTGGACCTGCCGGCCGGCACCCCTTTCGTGCCGCCGGAAATTGACGACATGCCGCCGGTCAGGGCACCCCACGTTCCGGAACCGAAAAAACCCCTCCCGACATCTGCGTCGTCGGCCGGGGCAATTGCCCGCGCCCTGGAAGAAACGCTGCAGCATCTCGACCCCCGGGCGTTGCGCAACGCGACGATTGTCCACGGGATGGAAGCGCCATCCACGTCGGACATGCCGGCGCTGACGCGGATCGCGCTGGACCTGACCGCCGAAATCGGGCCGGGCCTGCAGAATGCGGTCGTTCCGCCGCCATTGGGAAAGCTCGGCCTGCCGCAGCCGGCACCCGGGCAGACCGCCGCCGGTCCGGTCAGAAAGAATGGATACACGGACGCCGCGGCCAATCTCGTCCCGGTCCTGCCGCCGACCTACCGGCGCGGCGATCTGATCGCGCGCCAGAAAAAGAAGGCCGACAAAAAGCAGCGGCTTCTTCCCGGGCAATACCAGAACGTCCTTGGCGACGACGCCATGACCCGCGACATGCCCCCGGAGCATCAGGGCCTGGTATTCTCTTCAGTCGTTTTTTCGGTCTAGGTCGGCCTCAGGACGCCACGTCATAGGCGACCGTGTTCCGGGCGAACCCGTCATACAGATCGAGCATCCGCTCGCGCCACGCATAGACCGGGTCATCGGCGTCCAGCAGCTTGAAGGGGCTCGTGATCCGTGCCCACTGAAACTGCGAAAAGACCACATAGTCGGCATAGCCCGGCGCATCGCCGCCGATGAAATCCTGACCTTTACGAAACGTCGTGCGGATCGGATCGAGCGTCCGGTAAAGCACCTTCACCCGGTCTTCGCGGCCTTCCTGCACTTCTTCCAGGGTCTTCTTGTAGAGCTTTTCCATCGATTCACGGAAGTATTCCCGGTCGTCCGGATGCGCGGCATCCAGCACATCCCGGGCGATCAGGGGACCCAGGGCGACATTCACGGCCCGGTCGCACCACGAATTGATCACCCGCGTCACGCCCGTCCCGATCGGTCCACCGAACAGTGTCGGCGCATCCGGATATGCCTCTTCAAGGTAGGTCGCGATATCCCAGGAATCCGTCTCGATCCACTCGCCGTCGACCATCACGGGAACGCTGGTCGAATTCGCGAAGGCGATGGATTCCTTGTCCGTCAGCAGAAGGGGAATTTCCTCGAAGTCGAGCCCCTTGTGTTTCAGCGCCATCTTCGCGCGCCACGAAAACTGGCTGTAGCGGCGGTCTTCGTCGCCGAGAAGTTCGTATAGTTTGATCGTCATCAATCGTGCCTCTTATTCCGCCGCAGTGCGGGACCCCGCCGCAGCGCCGACCGCCGCGCCCTTGCTTTCCCAGTCCGACGACTTGTTCAGCAGGGAGGCGCCCGCGCGTTCTTCGCCGGAGTTCGGCTTGACCTGCTCGCGCAACTCCTCGATCTGGGCGCGCTCCTTCTCGTACTGGCGGAACGCGGCAAATTTCGCCGACATGTACTGATCGGGCCAGACAACATCCTGCACGCCGTAATAAGCCGCCGCCTGCTGGGTAAAGTAGGGATTGTACAGATGTGTCCGCGCCAGGGCGACCAGGTCCGACCGGCCCGCGCCCACAATGGTGTTCACCTGATCCCAGTCGAAAATATTACCGGCCACGATCGTCGGAATATCGGCTTCCAGGCGAATCTGTTCCGAAAACGGCGTCTGGAACATACGCCCGTAGACCGGCTTTTCCGCGGGGTCGGTCTGACCCGTCGAGACGTTGATCAGATCGCAGCCATGGGCCTTGAACGCCCGGGCATAGGCGACCGCGTCTTCGGGGCTGGTGCCGCCTTCGATCCAGTCGCTGGCCGAGATACGCACCGACATCGGCCGGTTTTCAGGCCACGCCGCGCGGCACGCATCGAACACCTCCAGCGGGAAGCGCAGCCGGTTTTCGACCGACCCGCCGTATTCGTCCGTCCGTTTGTTGGTCACCGGCGAGAGGAAGGTCGCGAGAATATAGCCGTGCGCGCAATGCAGTTCCGCGAGGTCGAACCCGGCCCGCGCCGCGCGCTCGAACGCTGCGACGAAATCCGCTTTCACCCGGTCCATGTCGTCCCGGTTCATTTCGCGCGGCACCTGCGAATTCTTGAGGTACGGCAATGGCGATGCCGCGATGATCTCCCAGGCGCCCTCGTCCAGCGGCTGGTCTATGCCCTCCCAGGCCAGTTTCGTCGCCCCCTTTCGCCCGGCATGACCGATCTGGATCGCCATCTTCGCCGCCGTCCGTTCATGCGCGAAATCGACGATCCGTTTCCACTGGGCCTCCTGTTCGTCGGTCCAGATGCCGGCGCAGCCGGGCGTGATGCGCGCGTCGGGGGAAATACAGGTCATCTCGGTAAAGACGAGCCCCGCCCCGCCCATTGCCCGGCTGGTGTAATGGGTGAAATGCCAGTCATCCGGGTTGCCGTCCGTCGCGCAGTACTGGCACATCGGCGACACCACGACGCGGTTCGACAGCCGCATGTCCCGCATCTGCATCGGCGCGAACATGGGCGGCACCGGCGTTTCTTTCAGATGCGGCGCGTCATAGCGCTCCGCGGCGTCTGCCGAGAACGTGCGGTCCACGGCCTTGACGAACTCCCTGTCGCGCAGACGCAGGTTGTCATAGGTGATCGCCTTGGAGCGCGACATCAGGCTGAACGTGAACTGCGTCGGATCCATGTTCCAGTAACGGTCCACATGTTCGAACCAGGACAGCGACACATCCGCCGCATGCTGGATGCGTTCAACGTCGTCGCGCCGGTTCGTGTCATAGAGCCGGAGCGCGGCGAGCGGATCGGATTCGATCTGGCAGCTTTCGAACAGCGCGATCGCATCCTCCATCGCGAGCTTCGTGCCCGAGCCGATGGAAAAATGGGCCGTATGCGCGCAGTCGCCCAGGATCACCAGGTTGTCCTTGATCCAGGTCTCGCAGCGGATCATCGGGAAATTGCGCCAGATGGAGCGGTTTGTGATCACCGGGTAGTCGCCGAGAAGGTCTTTGTACAGCGCCTTTACATAGGCGACGGTTTCTTCCTCCGTCGCGTTTTCCATCCCCGCCTTGCGCCAGGCCTCGTCGGTGGTCTCGACGATCCACGTGCTCATCTCGCTGTTATACTGATAGGCGTGCAGGTTCCAGATACCCGCATCGTTCTCCCGAAAATCGAACGTGAAGGCCGGCAGCGGCATGGTCGAGCCGAGCCAGACGAATTTGTTGGGCCGCCAGTCGAAGGTGGGCTTGAAATGATCTGCGTTCTGGTCGCGGATCCACGAATTGATGCCGTTCGCGCCGAGAATCAGGTCCGCGTCCGGATCGAGCTGGTCGAGCGACGTGATCTCGCGTTCGAATTCCATCTCCACGCCGGCTTCGATGCAGCACTGCTGCAGCAGCAGAAGGAGGTCTTTCCGGGACATTCCGCAAAATCCATTGCCGCCGGTGACGACCTTCTCGCCTTTGTAATAGGTGACGATATCGTCCCAGTAGGCGAAAGTTTCGCGGATGCGATCGTAGGAAACCGCGTCGTAATCCCGGAAATGGCCGAGCGTTTCCGCGGAAAACACCACGCCGAACCCGAACGTGTCGTCGTTCCGGTTCTGCTCGTAGATTTTTATCTGGTGAGAAGGATCGGCCTTCTTCATCAGCAGTGCGAAATACAGCCCCGCCGGTCCGCCGCCTACTATCTCTATCTTCATCTTACCCTCCGGGCGCTTGGAAACGTCTCCGGAAATTATTTTAAGCTTAAAATAAATTGGATCAAGCGGTTTATGGGCGCCCCGAAAGTTATCCACACCCGACGTCATGCAATGCATCCAAAACCGCGGCGGATTCGCGTAAACTCCGCGGATGAACCAGACAGCAGCCGTCGAATCCATCGATACCGCCCCGACCGGCATCTTTCCGTCGCAGACCCTGCGCGGCCTTGTCGAGAGCGGCGCCGTCACCGCGACATCGCCCATTACCGGGGACCTGATCCAGCCGGCCAGCATCGACCTGCGGCTCGGCGACTTCGCGTGGCGCGTCCAGGCAAGCTTCCTGCCCGGGCCCGACGCCACCGTCGAGGACAAGGTGCGCGCGTTCGAGATGCACAGGATCGACCTGACCAAAGGTGCTGTGCTCGAAAAAGGCTGCGTCTATATCGTGCCGCTTCAGGAATCGCTCGACCTGCCCGACGACATTTCCGCCTTCGCCAACCCGAAAAGTTCGACCGGCCGGCTCGATATATTCACCCGTGTCATATCCGACCGGGGCACCCGCTTCGACCTGATCCGGCCCGGCTATGCCGGCCCGATTTACGCCGAAGTATCGCCGAAGACGTTCTCCATCGCCGTCCGCACCGGCTCCCGCCTGACCCAGCTGCGCCTGCGCCGCGGCCGCGCCGAAGTGTCGCCTGAAGCCCTGCTGCAGCTCCACGACGAGGTCGGTCTGATCGATACACATTTCGACCGCACCGAGGTGCTGGAGCACCGGAGCCTCAGCCTGCGTCTCGACCTCGGTCCCGATGCGCCGGGCGGTATCGTTGGCTGGCGGGCCCGTCACCACTCGAGCATCGTCGATATCGACCGGCCCGACAACTACGACCCGGCCGATTTCTGGGAACCCGTTTCCGCCCGGCATGGCGGCATCATCCTGAACCCGGACGATTTCTATATTCTCGCCACACGGGAAGCCGTCACCGTGCCGCCGGACTACGCGGCCGAGATGGTGGCCTACGACACCCTGGTGGGCGAATTCCGCGTCCACTACGCGGGTTTTTTCGATCCCGGCTTCGGCTGGCACCCGGACGATCGCTCGGTCGGGTCCCGCGGCGTGCTCGAAGTCCGCTCGCACGACGTTCCGTTCCTGCTCGAACACGAACAGGTAATCGGCCGCCTGCGATATGAACGCTTGATCGCACGGCCCGAGAAAATTTACGGCACGGATATCGGTTCACACTATCAGGGGCAGGGCCTGAAACTTGCGAAGCAGTTCAAATCGCCCGCATAGGCGCGCCGTTCTGAGCGGGAGCATCCGGAAGACCTGCTGGTTTTTCGCGCTGTCGGCGGTGCTCGCATTCGGCAGCCCCCTTCGCGCCGCCGCGCCGCTTCCGGCCGAATCCGGCAAGGCAGAATACGTGATCAAGCGGAACGGCGATCCGATCGGCACGCTCAAGATAGATTTTCTGCGGGACGGCGACCGCCTGGTGGCGACATCCGATTACAGCCTCAAGATCAAACTGATGGCGATCGTGCTCTACCGCTATGACAAGCGCATGGTCGAGACATACGAGAACGGACGGCTGATCGCCTATGAAGCCGACATCGACGATAACGGGACGATATCGCAGGTCCGCGTCAGCCGCAGCGACGACGCCCTGTCGATCGTTCACCCGAAGGGAACCCTGACCGCCCCTCTCGGCCTCTATCCGTCAACCTACTGGCCCCCCGCCACCATAAACCAGACGCAATTGATCGATTCTTCCGACGGCGTTCTGATGACCGTCAAATCCGTCGAGGCCGCAACCGAGGCCCTGCCGATCGACGGCCGTACCGTCAATGCGAAGCGCTATACCATGACCGGCGATGCCGAGCGCACCCTCTGGTACGAGTCAGAGACCGGCGCCTGGCTGAAGATGGAACTGTAAGGCAGCGACGGCTCCGTCATCGAGATCGAACGCGACTGGCCGCCCGTCTGGAAGCGGGACCTGCTCTGAGCCTTCTCCCCTAAGCTGTATCTTTGGCGGGGCGTTTCCGCCACGTCATCGGCGCATAGATCGAGACGAAAAGCGCAAAGGCCGTCGTCCAGAAACCGGCCGATGCCCAGATCAGGCCGGTGGCGGGCGCAAATCCGTAGGCAACCCGCAAGATCATTGCGACGGTCACGAAAACATAGATCGCCATCGTGCGCGGACCGGCATGCAGATCGCGCCCGGTATGCCCCAGGATCGCCCTGGTCATGACAGCAAGGGTCATCGTTCCCATTGCGCCGAGCGTCAGCATGTGAAGCGCGGCCGCGGTTGTCATCGCATTGTGCAACATCGACACACCGAGGAGCGTGAGCCCTGCCGACAGCCACAAATAGCCGACGTGAAGGATGGTCACGAGACCTTCGGCCGTGGTCTTCCAGCCGCGCCAGCGTGCAAGGCGCGCCAGGTTGAGCAGGCCGGCAACCGCAAGCGCGGTGCCGACGCCCGAACCTTCGCCCCATGCGACCCAAAAGACGAGGGCAATGACGGTTGCGAACAATACGGCCAGGTCAAAGCCTGCCATCGGAGAGGCGATTTCGGGCCCGTCATTCTTTGCAAACCAGTTCCGGGTAAAGCTCGGGACAACCCGCCCGCCAATCATTGCGACGAGAAACGCCATGACGGCAATTGACAGTCGGACCGCGATCCCGCCCGTCTCCGCGATGTCTGCGGCGTCCAGATGGAACAACCCGTTCGCGCTTACCAACAGGGCAAGCGCCCCAAGGACGGGCGCGTTCTTCCAGTTTCGCCCGGCAATAATCTCGCGCGCGACACACAGCACCAGCGCCGTCAGGTAAAGCAGATCGATTGCGGCCGCCGCAATCGGTCCGATCGAGGCCGAAAACCAGACCGCCACCCGTCCGGCGAGCCACAGCAGCGCGAGGCCGGCAAGCGGCATCCCCCGCACGGGAAGCCGGCCTGTCCAGTTAGGGACTGCCGTCAGGATAAAGCCGCCAACGGCCGCCGCGACAAAGCCGAACATCATTTCATGAATGTGCCAGACCTGCGCCGGGAATATCCCGTCATAGGAAATCAGGCCCGACCACACGGCAACCCATACCGGTGCCGCAAGGGCCGCCCATATACCCGCCGCCATGAAGAGCGGACGAAAGCCTTCTTTCAGGAATTCGGGCCCGGTGTAATGACGCCGCCGGTCGAGACGTTCCTGATTAGCCGTCATCCCTGCACCCGCCTTTAATTCAAATCGCCGAACCGCGCGCGTATGTCGTCCGGCGGCGCAATCGCCCGGATGCCGCGCTCCAGTGCCGGATCCTTGACGACGAAAATCCGCCGTTCGAAACCTTCCAGCGCCTCGCGGCCATCCGCATGGACGATCCGGTGCTTGACCAGGAACGTCTTGCCCTCCCATGCATCGATCCGGCTCGTGATCGTCAGCTCGGCGCCGAGCTTGCAGGCATTGCGATAGGTCGTGCCGGTTTCCAGTAGCGGGATTCCGTCGATGCCGTATTTTTCTGCGAGATCCGTGTAGGACAGGCCGTTGGCGCGGAAAAGCCGCTCGGTTCCCTGATCGAACCATGTATAGAAATTGGGATAGAAAACGATCCCCGCATAGTCGCAATGGGCCCATTCGACCCTGATCCCGCTGGTGAATTCTTTCACGCCGCCCCCCGTGTTTTTTGATTTCCTGCGGCCCCGTTTTAGCGCATTTTGCGCACGCCATGATCAGAATCGCCCCCTTTGGAAAGCTGCGCGGCGTCGATGCCCCCGGGCTTCGTATCCGCGATCACTTTCGCGGCTCGCCCGAGAACGCAAACACGCCTGTCTTCGGACTCGGCCCCATGCGGGTGCTTGCCGATACCCAGATCGCCGCGCAGACCGGCTTTCCCATGCACGGGCATCGGGATTTCGAGATCGTCACCTTTGTCTGCGAAGGCATGATCGCGCATGAGGACACGACCGGCGCCAGGGGCGTCCTCCGGATGGGCGACGTGCAGGCGATGACGACCGGCAGCGGCGTGATGCATTCGGAATCCAACCCGGGCGACGATCCGACCCGGGTCTATCAGATGTGGTTTCATGCCGAAAAAGCCGGCCTGACGCCTGATTACACCGATCTCGTCGCCCCGCCTCCGGCGCCCCCCGGGGACTTCACCGTCTATGCTTCAGGCGCCGCGCATATCGACGGGCTGATCCGCATCCACCAGGACGTCGCGGTCATGGGCGCCAGCCTGCAGCGCGGCGAGTCGATTCTGCGGGACCTCGCCCCCGGCAGGCTGGCCTATGTGCTCGCGGTGGACGGTCCGCTGGCCGTCAACGATTCCGGTATTCCGCAGCGTGGCGGGGCGGAAATCCGCGACGAAGGCTTTATCCGGGTCGCCGCGTCCGAAACCCCGTCCCGGGTGCTGCTCATCGACGTCGCTGCGACCTATACCGCCCCGATGGCCTGAAAACAGGGCTGTCCCGACGCCGTCTTAGCGCTTTGCTTTGTCAGAAAACGACCTATATTAGCGACTCGCTACCAAACACCAGAACGGGACCGAAACATGTTCATCCAGACCGAAGAAACCGCCAGCCCGGAAATCCTCCGCTTCATGCCCGGACGCGACGTTTACGCCCCCGGCGCGGATCTCACCGCGGCCGATGCGGCGCGCTCCCCGCTGGCGCAGCGTATTTTCGATCTGGGGTCGGTTTCCCGCATTTCGCTCGGCGCCGATGACATCAAGGTGACGAAAACCGCCGATGCCGAGTGGCACATCCTCCGCCCCCGGGTTTTGGCCGCCATCATGGATCATTACATGTCGGGCGCGGACATCGTTGATGAAAGTGCCACCCCGGCAGCGCCCGCTGCCGACGCGGACGACGCCGCCGCCGAGGAACTGACCGGCCCCGCGAAGGAAATCCAGGAAATCGTCGACACCCGCATCCGCCCCGCCGCGAAGGATGGCGGCGGCGACGTAACCTTCCGGGCGTTCAAGGATGGGATTGCCTATCTGCGCTTCGAAGGCGCGGCCTACGGGCTGATGCAGCCGATCCAGAACATGCTGAAACACTATGTGCCCGAGGTCGAGGACGTCCGCGACGCCATCGACCTCGAAGACCGCCCCGGCCTGAACACGCCCGAAGCCAAGGCGATCCTCGAATTGCTCGATTCGCAGATCAATCCGCAGGTCGCCTCCCATGGCGGGCATATCTCGCTGATCGACGTGAAGAAGGACACGGCCTTCGTCCGTCTCGAAGGCGGCTGCCAGGGCTGCTCGGCCTCGTCCGCCACCCTGCGCCAGGGCGTCGAGGTCGAGATCAAGAAACTGGTGCCGTCCATCGTCGAGGTCGTCGACATCACCGACCATTCCGCCGGCGCGACGCCCTATTATTCGTAAGCGCTTTCCGGCAACGGACGCTGCCTTCTGAAGATGCCAACGTCTGAAGAGCTCACCGTAGATCGACTGTCGCCGAACGACATGCAGCCGATGAAAGCCCTGCTCTCGGTATTTTCAGAGGCATTTGACGATCCGGAATCGTATAGGCACGCCCCACCGTCCGAGAGTTACCTGAAAGAGCGTCTGGGCTCGGATGAGTTCATCGCGCTGGTTGCCCGTGCAGACAATCAGATCGTCGGCGGGCTTGCCGCTTACGAGCTGAAAAAATTCGAACAAGAGCGAAGCGAAATCTACATTTACGACCTAGCGGTCGCGGCTCCGTACCGGCGCAGGGGAATAGCAACGGCCCTGATAGATCGGTTGCGACATATCGCTTCGGCGCGCGGGGCCTATGTCCTCTTTGTCCAGGCAGACCTGGGTGATGAACCGGCAATCGCGTTATATACGAAACTCGGCCTTCGCGAAGACGTTCTCCATTTCGACATACAGGTCGGCTAGGCCCGTCCTAGGCGCCCGCCCGCACCTTCTCGACGATCATGGACGGGGTAATCGGCGCGCCCGATATTTCCACGTTCCAGGGCGACAGCGCATCCTCGATCGCCGCCATGATCGCGGCGGGGGCCGGGATCGTGCCGCCCTCGCCCGCCCCTTTCACGCCGAGGGGATTGATGGGGCTTGGCGATTCAACGTGGACGACGCCCACGTTCGGCGTTTCCGGCGCCGTCGGCAGCAGGTATTCCGCGAAATTCGCCGAAACCGGGTTCGCGTTGTCGTCATAGATCATCCATTCGAGCAGCGCGTTGCCGACGCCCTGGGCCACCGCGCCCTGCACCTGGCCATCGACCACAAAGGGATTGATCAGGGTGCCGGAATCGTGGGCCATGGAATATTTCAGGATTTCCACCCAGCCGGTTGCGGGATCCACTTCCAGTTCGACCACCGCGGTGCCGTTGCAATAGCAGGACTGCGACGGCGAGAAATAATGGGTCGCTTCCAGTCCCGGTTCGACCCCGCCCGGCAGGGAAAAGCCCGGCATGCCCTGCACGGCGCGGGCGATTTCCGCGAGGCCGACGGACAGGTCCGAGCCTTTGACGACCACGCGGCCGTCCTCGATATCGAGGTCTTCCTCGGCGGCTTCCAGCATATGGGCCGCGACTTTCAGCGCCTTTTCCCGCACCTCGGTCGCCGCCAGATGCACCGACGAGCCGGCGTTCACGGCGATCCGGCTGGCAAACGTGCCGACGCCGGAGGCGATCTTGCCGGTATCGCCCTTCTGGACGTCGATATCGGCGACGCCGACGCCGAACTTGTCGGCGCAGACCTGGGCAAGCGTCGTCCAGTGGCCCTGCCCTGAATCGCCGCCGCCGGTATAGATACAGATCCGCCCGGACGGCTGGATGCGCACGGTAGCACCTTCGAAGGGCCCGAGCCCGGTGCCTTCCACGTAATTGGCGATGCCGATACCGATATGACGCCCTTCGGCACGGGCCGCTTCCTGGCGCACCCGGAAACCGTCGTAATCGGCGATGCGCAGCGCTTCCGCCTGGCATTTCGGGTAGTCGCCGGAATCGTATGTCATCGGCTTGCCGTCCCGGAAGATAAGCCCGAGTGCATAGGGCATCTGCTCGGTCGGGATCAGGTTGCGGCGGCGGATTTCGACCCGGTCGATGCCGAGCTTGTCGGCCGCCCGGTCCATCAGGCGTTCCATGGCGAACACGGCCTGGGGCCGCCCCGCCCCGCGCACCGGCGTCACCGCGACCTTGTTGGTCAGCGCGACGCGCGTTTCCAACTCATACGTCGGCAGAATATACGGCCCGGGCAGCGTGGTGGCGGAAATATAGGGCGATATGATTCCCCACGGCATGTAAGCGCCGCCATCGTGGATCATGCGCCCGCGCACGCCGAGCAGCTTGCCGTCGGCATCGACGGCGATCTCCATATCCCAGTACTGGTCGCGTTCCATGTTGGTCGCGAGGAAGTTTTCGCGCCGGTCCTCGATCCATTTGACGGGACGGCCCAGATCTTTCGCGATAACCGGGATCAACGCTTCCTCGACGTAATAGACCGTCTTGGGACCGAACCCGCCGCCGACATCGGGGGCGATCACGCGCACCTTGTCGGATTCCCAGCCCAGCATGTCGACGACGTTCTGCTTCACCAGGAACGGCGACTGCGTCGCCGACCAGATCGTCAGCATGTCCTGCAATTCGTCGTATTCGGCGACCACGCCCCGGTTCTCGATGGCAAACCCGCCGCCCCGGTGAACCCAGTATTCCTCGCGATGGGTCACATGCGCGCTTGCGAATGCGGCGGCGACATCGCCGTAACCGACGGTGTATTTCGCCCCTTCGTTATTGGGCGATTCCGAATGACACAGCGGCGCATCGCTCTCGAGCGCGGATTTGCAGTCGGACGCCCCCGGCAGGATATCGTAATCGATCTCCACCAGCGTCGCCGCGTCTTCGGCATTGTAGCGGGTATCCGCGACCACAAGGGCGATCGGCTCGCCGGCAAAACAGACTTCGCGGTCTTCGAGCAGTCTCTGCTGGAATGGTTGCGATATCGCCGGGTTCGGCACCTGGAACGGGACCGTCATGTCGCGCAGGTATTCCGGCAGGTCGGCGGCCGTGTAGATCGCCACCACGCCGGGCCGGGCTTTCGCCACGGCGGTGTCGATGCTCCGGATTTTCGCATGGCTGTGCGGGGACCGGACGAACGCCGCCTCCAGCATCCCCGGCAGGTGAAAATCGTCGGTATAGCTGCCGCGCCCGGTCAGCAGGCGGGGATCTTCCAGCCGGGGGACCCGCGCGCCGAACATTTTCGCGCCCATGGGATCAGGCTCCGGCTGTTTCCTGGCCCTGCAGTCGTTTTGCCGCATCCAGCGCGGCGGCGACGATTCCCTGATAGCCCGTGCACCGGCAGAGATTGCCGCTGATCGCTTCGCGGACCTCCTGTTCCGTCGGATCGGGGTTGTCACCGAGAAACTCGATCAGGGTCGTCAGCATGCCCGGCGTGCAGAAACCGCATTGCAGTCCGTGATTGTCCTGGAACGCCTGCTGCAGCGGGTGCAACTCGGTATCGTTCGGCGCGATGCCCTCGACGGTCGTGATCTCGTGGCCGTTCGCCTGCACCGCCAGCATCAGGCAGGACCGTGCCGTCCGCCCGTCCAGCAGGATCGTGCACGCGCCGCAGACGCCGTGTTCGCAGCCCACATGGGTGCCGGTCAGCAGGACTTCGTGGCGGATAAAATCGGCGAGCGTCAGCCGCGTCTCGACCTCGCGTTCATAGGTTTCACCATTGATGGTGACGGATATCGTTCTGCGGTCGCTCATCTGAGGGTCATCTCCGTGCCGTTGGCCGCACGGGAGAAAGCCTTGCCCAGCGCGCGCCGTGTAAGAACAGATGCAAGGTGCTGGCGGTACCAGGCCGGCGCATAGACATCTTCCATCGCATCGATCTCGCGGCATTTCTCCGCGATCTCGGTAAACAGTTCGACCGAACCGGTCTCGCCGGTCAGGCCCTCTTCGACCGCGGTCACCCGCAGCGGCGCCGGGCCGACGCCGCCGACCGTGATACTGGCGCGCTTGATCCGCCCGCCCGGTTCGACATCCAGCAGCACCGCCGCCGACGTAATCGCGAAATCGCCGTGGCGCCGGGCGAATTCAACGAAGGAATAGCCATGCCCTTCCGGCCAGAGCGGCACGCGGATGCCGGTCACCATTTCGTCCAGATCGAAGGACGGCGTCATGTACCCCATGGGGAAATCCGCCATCGCGATATCGCGCGTGCCGCCCTTTTTCTGCACCGTGACGATCGCGTCCTGCGCCATCGAGACACTCGGCAGTTCGGCGCTCGGATCGAGATGCGACATCGATCCGCCATAGGTGCCGCGGTTCCGCGTCTGGCGATGGCCGACATTGAGGATTGCCTCTTTCATCAGCGGGCATCTGCGGGCAACGAGATCGGAATATTCGATATCGCGCTGGCGCGTCATCCCGCCGAAGACCAGCGCATCGCCGTCCTCGGTAATGCCGGCAAGCCCGTCGATCAGGTTCAGATCGATAACGTCGTCCGGCAGCACAAAACGCATGTTGAGCATCGGCATGAGCGACTGTCCGCCGGCGAGCAGCTTGGCGTTGTCCTTCTCGGCCAGCAGCGCCACGGCATCTTCGATGCTTCTTGGGTCGTGATAGGTAAACGGAGGTGGTTTCATATTTCTTCTACACCGAGAAAATGTGGATGGAGCACGCACCATGGTCGAAGCCTGAAATGCCCCCACCGGTACAATGTGTGAGGCCGACCTTCGCGCCGTCGACCTGACGGTCGCCGCACTGGCCGCGAAGCTGGCGCACTATTTCGGCGATCTGCGCCGTGCCGGTCGCGCCGATGGGATGCCCCTTCGACAGCAGGCCGCCGGACGCGTTGACGGGAATACGCCCGCCGAGCGAGGTTTCCCCGTCTTCCAGCAGCTTGGCCGCATCGCCCTTGTCGCAGAACCCAAGCGCTTCGTAATAGAGCAGCTCGGCGATGGTGAACGCATCGTGGACTTCGGCGACATCTATGTCGTCGGGGCCGATGCCGGATTCCTCATAGGCCTGTTTCGCGCCGCGCACGGTGATTTCCGGCGTCGTCATGTCCCGGAACCCGGTCATGTACTTGCCCGAATTGACCTCGGAACAGGCCACGCGAACCGGTTTCGTCGTGTATTGCCGCGCCTTTTCCGCCGACGCGATGATCACCGCCGATGCGCCGTCGCCCGACGGGCAGCAATGCAGCAGCGTGAACGGCTCCGCGATCTGGCGCGCGTTCATGACCTCGTCCAGCGTCACCTCGTTGCGGAACTGCGCCTCGGGGTTCAGCGCGCCATGCTTGTGCGCCTTAACCGCCACGCCTGCTAGCTGTTCTTGCGTCAGCCCGTAATCGTGCATGTAGCGCCGGGCGCGCATGCCGTAGAGCGCGGGCATGACCAGGCCATGCGTGACCTCGAAATCCTCTTTTTCGAGCGGCAGCGTGCCGCCGCCGAACTTGGTCAGTTTCTCGACGCCCATCACCAGCACGACGTCATAGACCCCGGCCGCGACCGCGATATAGGCCTGACGGAACGCGGAAGACGACGACGAGCAGGCGTTCTCGATATTGGTGATCGGCAGGCCCGTAATCCCGAGCTGCTTCAAGACGCGCTGGCCGGACATCATCCCGCCAAGCGCGGAGCCGCAATAGGCCGCCTCGATGTCCTGCTTCTCGATGCCGGCGTCCTCGATTGCCGCCTTGACCGCCGGCCAGCCGATTTCCGCCAGCGACTTGTCCCGGTATTTCGCAAAAGGGGTTATGCCGACGCCGATAACAGATACTTCTCTCATCGTATCCTCCTCAGCCCCTGACCGGGGTGAAAGCGTAACTCTCGACCGGGACGCCGTTATCGTCTCCCAGTACCGCGCTGGTCAGCGATACCGGCATATCCATCTCGAGCGCCGACGGATCGACGCCCGTGATATGGGAGAAAACCCGGACATTGTCGGCAAGGTCCACATATCCCGCGATGTAGGGAACGTTCCAACCGGGCGGGGCAACATGAACAACCGACCATGAATACAGCGTGCCGTCGCGTGCGAGATCCGTCGGCGCGACATCCTCGGACATGCATTCCGGGCAGACATGCGCGGACGGAAAAAACGTCGTCCCGCATGCGCCGCAGCGGCCGCCGACCAGCCGGACGGCGCCATCCGGTTCCGACCGGAGCGAGTCCCCGGCGAGAAGCACATGCGCTTCGGTATGTTCGGCGGTCTCCGCCATGCGTATCGTCCCCTGTTCCTGAATTCTTGTATCAACCGGCCATCGGCGCGGCAAGCGTCACCACATCGCCCCGCCGCCGTCAATCACCAGCGTCTGTCCGGTGACGAAATCGCTTTCTGCGGACGCGAAGAAAACACACGCACCGATCAGGTCTTCCGGGTCCTGAAGCCGCTTCAGCGAACGCCCGGCAAGCTTTGCCGCGGGCCCGCCGTCGCGCCAGTCCGTCCGCGCCTTCACGTTCTCCGACATGGTGGAACCGGGGGCGATGGCGTTGACGCGAATACCGTCATCGCCGAGTTCCTTCGCCATCGCACGCGTCATGCCAAACACCGCGCCCTTGGAGGCATCGTAATGCACATAGAACGGCAGGCCGGCGAAGATACGGCTGGTGGAGATATTGACGATCTTGCCGTAGCCCTGTTCGCGCATGACAGGGATTGCCGCCTTGGTGCACAGGAAGGTACCGGTGACATTGACCTTCATCACCCGCTCGAACAGCTCCGGGGAGATTTCGTCAATGGATGCGCGTTCCAGGTTTCCGAATATCGCCGCATTGTTGATGAGCACATCGACGCGACCGAATTTCGCGACCGTCCTGGCGACCATGTCCTGGCAGGAGTCCCAGTCTGAAACGTCGTTCTGAAGGGCCAGCGCCTGCGCGCCGGACGCGTTGATTTCAGCCGCCACCGCCGAGGCATCGTCGATATCGGAGACGACGACCTTCGCCCCCTCTGCCGCCAGTGCTTTCGCATATGTCGCGCCAAGTCCCTGCGCCGCGCCGGTGACAATACACACCCGGCCCTCAACCCTGTTGGGCATTCGATTTTCCTGCCTGTTTTTTTGATTAGGTTTCTAAGCGTATCGGTGCCGGAATGCGCTGTAAAGCATCAAAGCCGGCTGACGAAATCGGCGATCCGATCCACCGCTTCCGCCCGGTTTTCCGCGCGTGTCCGGCCCGACGCCTTGCGCGGCTTCAGGTCGTGATCGCCGTCCGGCAGAAAGGCCACACTGATCGATTTGGACAACGTGTATCCTGCCACTTCTTCACGCTTTCCAAACGGATCGCGCTCGCCCTGCAGGATCAGCGCCGGGGTTTTCAGCCCTGCAAGATGTTCCGTCCGCAGCTTGTCCGGTTTGCCCGGCGGGTGAAACGGATAGCCGAGGCAGACCAGTCCGGCCACGCCGGCTTCATCGGCGATCATCGACGCGATGCGCCCGCCCATCGACTTGCCGCCGATAATCAGGTTTTCCGGGCCCAGTTCGGCCGCGACATCCAGATAGCTTTGCAGGAGCACGGGGGCCCGGTCCGGCGGGCGGCGTTTGCCGTCGTCGCGGCGTTTGATCATGTAGGGAAATTCGAACCGCGCCACCCGCAGGCCATGATCCGCAAGGCCTACCGCGATGACGTCCATGAACTCGGACTCCATGCCGGCCCCTGCCCCATGGGCAAGCACGATTGTTTTCTCTGCGGTCTCCGGTCCGTTGAACAGAAAGTCCGCCATCCGAAATCCTTACAGCCCGATAAAGGGAACGATCCCGGCGGCCTGCGCCCGCGCGATAACGGCGACCACAATTCCCACGACGATAATAAACAGCAGGCGGCGTATTCCCATGGGAGACAAATTCCGAGATCGGGCGAGTCGCGTCAATCTGCCGGTCTGCACCTGACCATGACCGTATCGTCCGACGAAAAGACGGTCTCGCCCTTCTGATTGGTCAGCGTGAAGGCCCAGGTCAAAAGCCCGCGGTCGGGCCGGGACCTGGACCGCCGTGTGCCGGTGCAGACCTGATGCATCGACAGCTCGTCGCCGGGGCGCACCGGTTTGAGAAACTGCTGGTTGTCGATGCGCACCGCGCCGATGATCGCGGTATTCCGCTCGATGCTCATAATCAGGCGCTGTTTGAGCGCAATCGTCAGAACACCGGAGGAGATAAGGCTTTCGTGAACGGTATCCTGCCCACCCTCCGCGCTGAGATGCATGGGCAGCGGATCGTAACGTTTCGCGAATTGAATGATTTCGTCTGCCGTGACCGATATCGGTCCGGCCTGCTGAATATCGCCTTCGCGGTAATCGTCAAGAAAACGCTCCACCACCGGCCCGGGTGCGACGTCGCGGATATCTTCTGAGTTCGTATTCATGGGCCGGGCATAACCGACGCCCGGCCCGTTCGCAATTCAGAAACGCGTTCCTGTTACAGCACCGTCAGCATCTCGCCGACCAGCGGATGCCGCACGATATCTGTCTGTTGCAGCCGGACCACCGAAATATTCTCCAGCGGATCCAGCTTGTCGGCGATATCGGCAAGACCGGACATACCCGGCAAAAGGTCCGTCTGGTCGGGATCGCCGGTGATGACCATCGTCGCGTTCCAGCCCAGACGCGTCAGCAGCATTTTGAGCTGGGCATAGGTGCAGTTCTGGGCCTCATCGATCACCACAAAGGAGCGGCTGAGTGTCCGCCCCCGCATGAAGGCGACGGGCGCGATCTCTATTCCGCCGTTCGACATCAACGCCCTGAGACGTTTGCCGCCGAGCCTGTCGAGTAGCGCATCGTAAAGCGGCTGCATGTAGGGAGCGACTTTATCGGTCGCATCGCCGGGCAGGAACCCGATGCTCTCGCCCGCTTCGACCGCGGGACGGGACAGCACGATCCGTTCCACCTGGTTCGCCTCCAGCGCTTCCACCGCCGCGGCGACCGCGAGATAGGTCTTGCCTGTCCCCGCCGGCCCCAGCGCCAGCACCATCTGGTATTCCTGCAGCGCGGTCATCAGCCGCGCCTGGTTCGGACTCTTCGGCTGTATATTCCTTACGTAACGTTTTCCCTCTCCACCGTTTCCTTCGAGCGGGTCCCAGCTGCTCCCCGAAAATGTGCATACATTGCTGTCATACGCGGCGCCGCGCGAAGCGCGGGCGGATCTCTTTCCCATAAAAGTTCCTTCAGGTTGAAGTGACGCAGGATGCCGGACCCCGGGGGCCCGAACGACAAACGCCTTCCCGAGGGAAGGCGCGAATACAGTGTTGATTTCAGGCCGGCAATGTTACGGCGATTTGCGAGTGCATCGCCGGGCGGACTTGCGGTACCGCCACATGTCCTGTCTTGCGGTATGGAAAGGAACAACATCTAACGGCTATTCACCACTGGTTTTACTCACAATCAGGACCCTATCACCTTTTTTTCTTTAACTCTTCAATATTACGGAAATTCACAAAAAATTCACAGAAATCTTTATTTGGATAGCGGGAATGAATACTCCGATTAATGTCCGCGCCCGATAATGATAGGAGAGCCGGAGCCGAATCGGCGACTGTTTTGAACCGCGCGGGTCCCGATAGTCCCGCGAACAAATCACGGGCGGCGCAGCCTGACCGCCCTTGGATCATACGGCGCCCGCTTGAGGGAGTATCGCCGCGCACGTTCAGCGCCCGGACCGTCGCCCATTGCTTCCAGCGATCTCGCATATGCCGCCCAGGCGATCCCGCCTGCCGGCGCATGACGCAGCCCATTTGCGAACGCCTCGGCCGACTTCTCCGCGTCACCCGCCAGGAAGTGCGCGCGGCCGATGGTAAACCAGCGGTCGGCCGTTGAATGGCGCCGGACGCTCTCATTGCGCGACTTCAACACACGGGAAAGCCAGCGCGGCGATGCCGGTTCAGCGGCCGTCAGTTTTTTCGCAATCAGGTTTCCCGGCAAGTCGGCCAGATCCGCGGGCAACCGCACAGCGCCGATCGCCAGCATTGCCATCGCCACGAGCGCGACAATTCCCCGGGTCCATATGGAAGCCGGGGGCGCGGTCGACATCTGTAGATTTTCCGGTGTCACCCGGTATCAGAAGAACCGTTCGGGAACCCGGATCACGTCACCGGGATACAGAAGATCATCCGGCTTCGCCTCTGTCTCGCTGTCTTTGGGCGCACCGGCGCGACGCACGAGAAAATTCTGTTTCCGGGCGCGATAGGTAAATCCCCCGCTCATCGCGACCGCGTTGACGATCTTCATGCCTTCGACATAGGCATAGCTGCCGGGGCGTTTTACCTCTCCGAGAATATAAAACGGGCGGTAATTGGTCACTTCGATGGAAACGCGCGGCTTGCGGAGATAGCCGTTCGCGAGCTTGGCGACGATTTTCTTTTCGAGTTCGCTGATTGTCTTGCCGCCCGCCTCGACATCGCCGATCAGCGGGTAGGCGAGCGTGCCCGCGCCGCTGACCTCGAAAACGCCGGAAAGATCGGTCTCGCCATAGACCGTCACCTTGACGCGATCACCTGATCCGAGGGTATAGATATCCCTTACCGACTGGGTCCTGTCGGCGCTGTCAGCTTCCGACGCACCGGCCGCCATGAAAAAGATGACGGCGATCAAAACATAGAATCGCATGTCCGTTCCCCCCGCCGCGTCAGTAAACAAGCAATTGCGGCGTGGGAATCATGGTTACCGATTAGCCTTAACTTTTGGTTAAACGCCAACAGGTATGCCGATTGCCGTCAGTCATGGTAAGAAGTCGGTTATGACAACAGAATCCACTCGTTCCGAAAAAGCCTGGGTAAAGCCGTTCTCGGATTATGGTCCGATAGCGGTCTTCTTCGCCGCCTACCTGATCTGGGATCTTCTCATCGCCACCGCGGCGCTGATGGGAGCGACCGCGATTGCGTTGGCAGTTTCGCTTGCCGTCAATAAACGCGTGCCGATGATGCCGCTGGTGACAGCCGCCGTCGTCGGGATATTCGGCGGACTCACGCTCTGGCTGAACGACGACACGTTCATAAAGCTGAAACCGACGATCGTTCAGACGCTGATCGGCGGGGTTCTGCTGGTCGGATTATTATTCGGAAAATCGCTGCTCAAGCCCGTGATGGGAAGCGCCTGGCCGATGGACGATTCCGGCTGGCGCAAGCTGACCCGGAATTTCGGCCTGTTTTTCCTCGCCATGGCGGTCGCCAACGAGATCGTCTGGCGTACGCAGACCACCGATTTCTGGGTGACGTTCAAGGTATTCGGGATCATGGCGCTGACCTTCGCCTTCAGCATGACCCAGATTCCGATACTGAACGGCCACCGGATCGAAGAGGAAAACGAGCAGGACGACCGCTGATTGCGTTCAGACGGCTTGGTTCAGACGGCTTGGTTCAGACGGCGCCGATGCGCGGCGCATCCCCTCTCTGGCCGAAGGAGCGGTCGAGGATCTGGGTGGAATTCTCGGCAAGCTCTATGCATTCGGTAATTTTCACCAGGATATGCATGTTGTTGGCCAGAACCTGCTGCGCCTCGGGGCGTTTGTCCCCCGAAATTTTTCCGGCCCGCGTAATGATGTCCTGTCGGATGATCGACAGGATATCTTCGAGCTTGTAGCCTTCCGGATTCTCGTCAGTAGAAAGAAAATGCGTCATTGCGCGGTTCCACCTGTGTGATCGACCGATAGCGTATCAACGGCCGGATTATCCCCCCGGCAGGTTAAGGCTTTCTGAACGAATTCATCCGCGTTTGTCGTCGTCGCGACGCTTGCGTCAGGGATTGGCGCGGCAGCCGGTAAAGCTCCTGCGAATCCCGGCTTTGGGCGAACTTCCATATTTGTGCTACGGTGCCGTTTTGGAACCTCAGTTCGTCCGAACAAAAAAGCTGCCGAGGGATATGCCGGGCTGATGAAGCCATCGATTAGTAAGATTACCAGCCTCCTCGGCGTCGCATGTTTCGCGCTGCTTCTGGGCACCCTCCCCGCGGCCAATGCGGCAGTACCGGCAGATATTGCAGAACGTCTGAGCCGGACCGCCGGCCTTTGGCAGACCAGTGTCGCGCAGCAGCGGCAGATGGAGCAGCTGACGGACAACGCCCCGTCGACCGCCATGGCGGGCGATATGAACCGTCAGGTCTATTCGTCGATGATGGCGCAGGCGGTGATGGAAGCGATCACCCGAAACCCGGCAGACGCGATGGACGTGACCAATGCCGCCATCGCTGCCACACCTGACCTGAAGGCGGAAATTCTCCAGACTCTCTCGATCGCCTTCCCGACGATGGCGAACACGTTTGCCGGCGCCGGTCAGCCGCCCCGCCCGGCGCCGATGACGACGCCCGCCTCGCCCCGCGCACCGCCCGTCGCGCAGGATCAGAATGAAGCCGACCGGGTTGCCGCCGAATTAATCGGCGAAACCACCGATGACGACCCTTTGGAAGGGTTCAATCGCTTCATGTTCGGATTCAACGATATTCTGGACAGCATCGTGCTGGTGCCGATCGCCAAAGCCTATCGTTTCATCATGCCGGAGCACCTGCGCGAGATGGGGCGGAATTTTTTCGAAAACCTGAACGAACCCGTCGTCGCCATCAACGACCTGCTTCAGGGGGACTTCAGCAATGCGGGCGTCTCGGTGGGACGGCTGGCGATCAATTCCACAATCGGCCTTTTCGGCTTCTTCGAGGTCGCGGAACGGCTGGACCTGAAACAGCATCCGGCGGATTTCGGACAAACCTTGCACACCTATGGCGTGGGGTCCGGACCGTTCGTCATGCTGCCGTTTTTCGGTCCGTCGACAATTCGCGATACCGCCGGATCCGGGATCGACTCGCTGCTCAATCCCATCGGTTACCTGCTCGATTTCGAAACGCGCATATACCTGAAAGCGTCGGAAATCGTCGTGAAACGAGAAGCCGTGCTCGATCAGGTCGAACAGCTGAGAGAGAGCTCTGTTGATTTTTACGCGGCCGTGAAATCATCATGGCTGCAGAATCGGGCGGTGGAACTCCGCAAGGGCGCCCCCCCGCCGGTCGAGAATATCGATGCATTATTCGCGGATGTGAAATAGGAAGGGCTTAACGCGTCCTCGTCCGGTGCGAAAAATAATATCTCCTGCGCAAGCCGGGAGAACAAGAACAGGAAATATGAACCATGGGGCACCTTCAGGATGGGGTCTGGACTCACGAAGAACAACTCGTCGAACACGACGAGAACGGCGCCTATGTCAAAAGGCCGTCTCAGTTCCGCAACTGGGTAACGCCGAGCGGCGACCCCGGCCCGACCGGCACCGGCGGGTATGCCGCGGAATCGGGCCGCTATGTGCTCTACGCCGCCATCGGCTGTCCCTGGGCGCATCGCGCGGTGCTGTACCGCGTCCTGAAGAAACTCGAAGACCATATCGCGCTGGTCAATACCGAGCAGAAAGTGAACGGCGAAGGATGGGCATTCATCGATAACGGCCACCGGGTTCCCGGCACCACCCACACGGCCCACTGGCTACACGAGGTATTCACCCTCTCCGATCCGGACTGCACCACACGGGTGACGGTGCCGACCCTCTGGGATACCCGGACGAAGACGGTCGTGAGCAACGAGTCGTCCGAGATCATCCGGATGTTCGATACGGCCTTCGCCGACGTTGCGTCGCCGACGCCCGTTCTCTGCCCCGACAATTTGCGCGACCAGATCGACGCGATGAATAGTTTCGTCCTCGAGAACATCAATAACGGCGTCAACCGCTGCGGCCGCTCGACATCCCAGAGCGCCTATGACGACGCGTTCGACAAGCTGTTCGATGCGCTGGATGCGCTGGAAGAACGCCTCGGACGTCAGCGATACCTGATCGGCAATACACCGACCGAAGCCGACTGGCGTCTGTATCCGAATCTCATCCGCTTCGATCCGATCTATTACGTCGGCTACCGGTGCAATCTCCGCCGTATCGTCGACTACCCGAACCTGTCGAACTACCTGCGCGACCTTTATCAGACGCCGGGCATCGCGGATGTCAGCGATATCGACGGCATGAAGGCCGGCACGTTCGGCAAGGCCGGCCCGATCGGCTGGGACGGAATCATTCCGCGCGGTCCGGAGAACCTCCTGATGCAGCCCCATGACCGCGCGCGGTTTCCCGCCGCCGTATAAGCCGCACCGAAAAACACTCACCTTGCGGTAGGCGCACCGGCGCCGGTTCTGTAGACTCACGGAAACCGAAACCGGGAGAATTCAATGATCAGACGTCTTTTGCCTTTGGCCGTGGCCGCCTTCATGACAGCCGGCGGCGCTCATGCGGATACGCTGGACACCGTGCGCGAACGCGGGCATCTGAATTGCGGCATCAATACCGGCCTCGTCGGTTTCGCGGCGCCCGATGACAAAGGCGTCTGGCGCGGCTTCGATGTCGATCTGTGCCGCGCGGTCGCCGCCGCGCTGTTCGGCGATCCGGACAAGGTCAAGTATTCCAATCTGACAGGCAAGACGCGGTTCACCGCGCTGAGGTCGCGCGAGATAGACCTGCTGTCGCGCAACACCACCTGGACGTTCAGCCGCGATGCCGACCTGCAGCTCACCTTCGCGGGCGTCAACTACTATGACGGCCAGGGCTTCATGGTACCGAAAAGCCTCGGCGTCAAATCCGCGAAGGACCTGAACGGCGCATCGGTCTGTATCCAGACCGGCACGACGACGGAGCTCAACCTCGCCGACTATTTCCGCGTGAACGGGATGACATACAAGGCCGTCCCCATCGAGACCCAGACCGAAGCGCTGCCGATCTATCTCGCGGGCCGCTGCGACGTCTATACGACCGATGCGTCCGGCCTCGCCGCGACCCGGGCGGCAACGAAAGACCCGAAGGCGCACGAGATTCTGCCGGAGATCATTTCCAAGGAGCCGCTCGGCCCCGTCGTGCGTCAGGGCGACGACAAGTGGGCCGACATCGTCCGCTGGACACTGAACGCGCTGATCGCCGCCGAGGAATTCGGCATCACCGCCGCCAATGTCAAAACGATTGCGGCGACCACCCAGAACCCCGAAATCCGGCGCCTGCTGGGCGCCGACGAATTGCAGGGGCGCGCCGCGCTCGGGCTGGAACCGGGCTGGGCCGTTGATGTTATTTCGGGGGTCGGCAATTACGGCGAGATATTCGAACGCTACCTCGGCAAGGATACGCCCGTCGGCCTCGCACGCGGGCTCAACGCGCAGTGGAAGGATGGCGGGCTGATGTATGCCGCACCCTTCCGGTGAGATGCTTTGTATCCGTCCGCTAGAATGCCACAGCGCCCTTGACCGCCCCGTCTGCCCTCTCTTCCGGCCATGCCGGAACGGTACGCCCCTGGCGGAACGAAAACGTCCGTACCGTCGCTGTTCAGATCGGCGTCGTCCTCGCGGTTTTCGGAATCGTCGCCTGGGCGATCGGCAATGTCGCCGCCAACTTCGCCGCCCTCGACAAAACGTTCAGCTTTCGCTTCCTGTGGGAACTGCCCGCAGGCTACGACATCAACCAGCGGCTGATCAGCTACACCAACCAGGATTCCCATCTTCGGGCCGCCCTTGTCGGGTTGCTGAATACCGGCCTGGTGGCGCTCGTCGGCATCTTCCTGGCGACGGTGCTGGGCTTCGCCGTCGGCATCCTGCGGCTGTCGCATAACTGGCTGGTCTCGCGGATCGCCTATGTCTATGTGGAATTCACCCGGAACACGCCGGTCCTGCTGCTGATCCTGCTGTGGCACGGGATCATCATCAACACCCTGCCCCATCCGCGCCAGGCACTGTCTTTCGGCGGGTCGGTGTTCCTGTCCAACCGCGGGTTCTACGTACCGTCGCCCGTGATCGAGCCGGGGTTCTGGTGGGTCGTCGTGGTTTTCTGCGCCGGCCTTCTCGGTGTCGCCCTGCTGTACAGGCACGGCCGGCGACAAATGGCGGCGACCGGCATCCGCAAACCCTACGCGCTCTACGGCACCGGACTTGCCATCGCGGCGACGGTCCTCGCCTTCTACGCGGCCGGCGCGCCGGTCACGCTGGACCGCCCCGCGCTGCGCGGGTTCAACTACCAGGGAGGCGTGACGCTTATCCCGGAATTCGTGGCCCTGACCTGGGCGCTCGCATTCTATACATCTGGATTTATCGCGGAGAACGTGCGCTCGGGCATCATTTCGGTCGACCGCGGCCAGACGGACGCGGCGCGCGCGCTCGGTCTGACCGCCAACAGAACGATGAAACTCGTGATCCTGCCCCAGGCGATGCGGGTGATCGTGCCGCCGCTGACGTCCTCCTATCTCGACCTGATGAAGAACTCGTCGCTTGCCATCGCAATCGGCTACATGGACCTTGTCGCGACGCTCGGCGGCATCACCCTGACCCAGACCGGGCGGGAAATGGAAACCATGCTGCTGGTGATGGCGATCTACCTCGCCATCTCCCTGTCGATTTCTTGGGGCATGAATATCTATAACCGTCGCCAGAGACTGGTCGAACGATGACAGCGCACCCGCCGCCTTCCCGTTCCTACCCGCCCGGCGAACACCCGGACCTGCCGCCGCCCCCCGCGACGACGGGCATTCCCGGCTGGCTGCGGGCCAATCTGTTTTCATCGCCGTTCAACAGCCTGATGACGGTGCTGGCGGTCTGGCTGATCTATCTGTTCGTCGATGCCGCCGGCGGCTGGATGATCTTCGATTCCGTCCTCCATGCGGACTCGCGCGTTGCCTGTCAGGCGATCGACAGCGGCGCCTGCTGGGCGGTCGTCACGACCCGGCTCGACCAGTTCGTCTACGGCTTCTATCCCGCCGCCGAACGCTGGCGGCCGAACCTCGCATTCGCGCTTCTGCTGGCGGCCCTCGTGCCGGTCCTCTTCAGCGCGGTGCCCATGCGGCGCGCCCTGCTCTGGTGTGCTGCGGCGTATCCCTTCGTCGCCGCCTGGCTGATCCATGGCGGGTTCGGCCTGCCGGTCGTCGAGACCGGACGCTACGGCGGATTCATGCTGACACTTATTATCGGTGTGACGGGTATATCGGCATCGCTGCCGCTCGGGATTCTGCTGGCGCTGGGCCGGCAATCAAAGCTGCTGGCGCTGCGCATACTCTCCACCGCCTTTATCGAGTTTTCCCGCGGCGTGCCGCTGATAACGCTGCTGTTCGTGGCCTCCACGATGCTGAACTATTTCCTGCCGCCGGGGACAAGTTTCGATCTGCTCGTGCGCGTGCTCATCATGGTCTCGCTGTTCGCCGCGGCGTATCTCGCAGAAGCGGTGCGCGGCGGATTGCAGGCGATCCCGCGCGGGCAATACGAAGCCGCCGAAGCGCTCGGCCTGTCGCGCTGGACGACGACGCGCCGGATTATTCTTCCCCAGGCCCTCAAAATCGCAATCCCCGGCATGGTCAACGTCTTCGTCGGGCTCTACAAGGACTCCACGCTGGTCGTGATCATCGGCCTGCTCGATCCGCTCGGCATCGCCCGCGCCGTGCTTGCCGACGCAAAATGGAACGGGCTTGCGACCGAGACCTATCTGTTTGTCGCGCTGTTCTTCTTCCTGAGCTGCTTTGCGATCTCGCGCTATTCGCTCTGGCTTGAACGCCGTCTTGCGACCGGCCATCAAAGGGCGTCCATGCCATGATCCGGATTGCGGGGCTCCATAAATGGTACGGCGACTTTCACGCCCTGAAGGATATCGATCTCTCCGTCAGCGAGGGGGAGCGCATCGTCATCTGCGGTCCGTCGGGCTCAGGCAAATCGACCCTGATCCGCTGCATCAACCGGCTGGAAGACCACCAGCGGGGATCGATTTCCGTCGGCGGCACCGAGCTGACCCGGGATGTCCGCGACATCGAACGCATCCGGTCCGAAGTCGGGATGGTGTTCCAGCATTTCAATCTTTTCCCGCACCTGACCGTGCTGGAGAACTGCACGCTCGCTCCCCTGTGGGTGCGTAAAATGCCGGCGGCGGCCGCAGAGGCGCGGGCGCGGGAATACCTCGCGCGGGTACGCATACCGGAACAGGCCGACAAGTATCCGGGACAACTATCGGGCGGTCAGCAGCAGCGCGTCGCCATTGCCCGCGCGCTCTGCATGGAACCGAAGGTCATGCTGTTCGACGAGCCGACATCCGCGCTTGATCCGGAAATGATCAAGGAAGTGCTCGACACCATGATAGAGCTTGCCGAAAGCGGCATGACCATGCTGGTCGTCTCGCACGAAATGGGATTCGCCCGGCGCGTGGCCGACCGGGTGATCTTCATGGATGGCGGCGAGATCATCGAAGATGCCCCGCCCGCCGATTTCTTCGACAATCCGCAAAATGAACGGACCCGGCTGTTCCTCAGCCGGATCCTCGATCACTGAGATTAAAAGTTGCGCCCTATTCGGCCGCTACCGGCGCGGCAGACGGCACATCGTAACTATTGAGAATATCGTCTACGACGCTTTCCCATTCGCCCCATTCCGCCGTCAGGAAATTGTAGTTCGTGACGATAAAGCTGGGACCGGCATAAAACCGTTCGTACTGCATGTGGCGCCCGGCAAAGTCGGAACCAAGCAGATCCCAGGCAAGTTTCAGCACCTTCATTCTATCGACCGCGGACTCGCCCGGCACCGACCAGTAGGTATCGAACGTCTCTTTCATCTCCGGATCGTCAATGACCGAAATGTCGGCGGGAAACTGGAAAGGTCCCCCTCCGAGCAGTTCCGAAACCGTCTCGCAGATACGCGAATGATTGGTGGTGCACCAGTGCAGCGCGGCATACATGTAGCGGCGGTTAATATTGACGAAACCGGGCGCGTGATCGTCTTCGAAGTTCTCGACCTGTCCGTAGATCATCGCTTCCAGCGCCGACAGACTGGCGGCCAGCGAACCGAGGGTCGTCTGCACGGCCGGGATATGACGGATCGAATTCATCTCTGTGACGCGGTTAGCAAGACCGACGATCAGCTTCAGCTTTTCCCAGAAACGGATATTGGACTGATGGTTACCCATCGCGTGTGCCGGGGTAATCATGTAGATTTCCCGCGACAGATCTACCGCTTCCAGGGTGAAAACGCGATCCCACGGCACGAACACGTTGTCGAAAATAACCATCGAATCCGTCTCGTCGAAACGGAAGGCGAGCGGGTTGTCGAATTCGCTGACGGCGTATTTCTCAAACGGCTTGCGCGCCCACATCTTCACGCCCGGGGCATTCAGCGGCACGGCACAGGTCACGGATTCCTTTTCCTGGCCGGGACCCAGCGGCAGCAGATTCCCGATCCACGTTTCATCGGCGAAGACGGCGGACGTACCGAGCATCTTCATCCCGTCTATGACGATGCCGTCATCGCGTTCTTCCACCACTTTAAGCGTCGGCACCTTCATGCCTGAGCGCTGATACAGCTCCGGCTTGCGTGCGCCCTGCGGCGGCAAAACCGTATAGGTGGCGCAGATGTCGTTGTCGCGCATGTATTTGTAATAATTGACGAGGTTGTCGCCGAACCCGGGTCGGATTCCGTCGAAGATATCGGGCCGCATCGCAAGGCCCGCGACGAAGGACGACACGTGATCCGGAGACCGGCCAAGAAGCCCATGCGACCATTGTGCGACCCTCCGATGGGTCTCGGTTCGTTTTCGAAGATCGTCCTTCGTCTTCGGCTGCAGGTACCATGCCGAATGACGCTCGCCATCCTCTTCATAAGACATCAGATCGATATTCTCGGGCGCGCGCTTGTTGTCGTAAATCCGGGCGAAAGACTGCGCTGCATTTCGGAAAGCGGGATGCGTCGTAACATCATCGACCAGTTCGTTTCCGATATAGACCTTGCGGCCGTCACGAAGACCTTCGAGATAATCCTGTCCGGTTTTAAGCATGTCGAGACTCCCCTTCCAATTGATCGGCTTCACATTTGACTAATATTATTAGCTAACTTATTTAGCTATACAATCAAAAAAAAGCGACGGGAAAACCAATCCCCGCCGCCCTCTCGGTCCTGTGAAGTACCGGCGCGCCCGCCTATCGGGCGGATGCCACAGACAGCCGGCCGACCACCCCGTGTTTTTCGATAAGCCGGGCGATCAGGCCGCTCGCTTTCGCATCTTCGACAACATCCGACAGATATGCCGCCGCCTCGGGTTTTGTCCGGGCGGTACCGACCGCCTGCTGCACCGCCGTAAACTGGCCGTCGAGGATACGGCCGCCAGGCACCTTGTCGAGATCGCCGTTCAGGGCGGGACGCAGGCCCGCCAGCGCATCCAGTTTCTCGGTCAGGAAAAGCTCCAGCGCGCCCGGCAGGCCCTGCGCCCTGTGCAGCTCCGCATGTTTCAGGCTGCGCGAGAGATAGAGATCGTAGGCGCTGCGCCCGGACACGGCGATCCGCACGCCTTCGGCATCCACGTCTTCGACGGTTTTCAGCGGTGAGCCTTCAGGCACCAGATACGTCGCCTCGATCTCCACATAGGCCGCGGTGAAGGCGATTTTCTCGGCGCGGCTCGGCTCGGCGCCGATCAGGCCGATATCCCATACGTCTTCCGTCACCGCGTCCGCCAGTTCGCCGGGCGTCGGAAACTGAACATAGGATACCGGCACGCCGAGACCGTCCGCGATATGCCGCGCGAATTCCGGCCCGACCCCGTCCGGGTCGCCCGACGGGGTCGCGCCCGTGACCAGCAATTTGTTGGCCATGTTGATCCCGGCGCGCAGGACGCCTGTCGGCGCAAGCTGATCGCGGATTTCGTCTGACATGCTTCTTATTCCCGGCAAATTGGTGAAGCCGGATATTAGGCATCGCAGACGAAGTCCGGCAAGTCACGGACAAGCCAGCGGCGGAGACTACTCCGCCGCCATGTGACGCATCTCGCCCGACAGCGGCACGTCGTAGTCGGCAAGCACGCGGTCGACCGTGCCCGTCATTTCGTCCCACGGGCAATAGATAAAGCTGTACAGCGTGTTGATGAAGGCAGGCCCGGCATAGAACCGCTCATACTGCTGATGCCTCCCGGCAAAGTCGCTTCCCAAAAGATCCCAGCCCATTTTCAGGAACTTCATCCGGTCGATCGCCGACTGCCCGGGTACCGACCAGTAGGTTTCGAACTTCTGTTTCAGCTCGGGATTGTTGATCACGGAAATATCCGCCGGCATCTGGAAAGGCCCGCCGCCCATCAGTTCCCGCACCGTCTCGCAGATCGTTGCATAGTTCTGGGTGCACCAGTGCAGCGCGCCGTACATATGCCGCCGGTTAATACTGAGATGCCCCGGAACCATTTCCTCGGCATCCTCGATCTGGCCGGAAATCATGGCGCCGAGCCCCGCTTCCGCGGCGGCCAGCTTGCCGAGCGTATCGCGGACGGCGGGCACCTGGAGGACGTTATTGATCTCCGCCGACCGGCGCGCGATGCCGATGATGAGCTTCAGCTTTTCCTGGAAACGCACGTTGGACTGATGGTTGCCCATCGCATGGCTCGGGGTCTCGAAATAGATCTCGCGCGACAGGGCCGCGTTGTTGTGTGTGAACACCCGTTCCCAAGGCACTTTCACATCCTCGAAAATCACCATGGAATCCGTCTCGTCGAACTTCCAGGCAAACGGCGCGTCGAATTCCGATACCGCGAACCGCTCGAACGGCTTGCGCGTCCAGATGGTCACACCGGGCCAGTTGAGCGGCACCGCGCAGGTCACGCTCTCGGCTGCCTGTTCCTCGCCCAGCGGCAACAGGTTGCCGACCCAGGTCTCGTTCGAGAACACGGCCGACGTGCCGAGCATCTTCATCCCGTTCAGGGTGACGCCTTCCTTGTCTTCGGCGGTGACGCGCAGCGTCGGCACGGTCAGGCCTTCGCGCTGGTACAGCTCCGGCTGGCGCGCGCCCTGCGGCGGCAGGACGGTGTAGCAGGCAAAGGTATCGTTCTTGCGCATGTAGTCGTAATAGGCTTTCAGATGCGCGGCCGATCCTTTCAGATTGTCCTCGAACAGGTCGGGCTTCCACAGCAGTCCCGTGACGAAGCTCGCCACATGATCCGGCGAGCGGCCGATCAGGCCGCAGGTCCATTCCGCGACGCGGCGATGGGTTTCGCGCCGGCGGCGCAGATCGTCCCGCGTCGTCGCCTTGAGGAACCAGGACGATGACAGCTCTCCGTCTTCATCCTCATAGGCCATCACGTCGATATTCTCGGGATCGCGCTTGCGGTCGTAGATCATCGCGAAGGATTTCGCCGCGTTCGCAAATGCCGGGTGAGTTGTCACATCCTCGACAAGTTCGTCGCCGATATAGACCCGGCGTCCGTCGCGGAGCGATTCGAGATGTTGCTGTCCTGTCTTGAGCATAAATGCCTCCTGGCTGGATATCGTATGGGAATGTTCTGGAAATCTGCGTGACGGTTCAGCGCCAGATGGCGCCGACCGCAATATCTGAAAGTTCGGTATGGTCGCGGGCGAGATTTTCGGCGAGTTCGGCCGCCCGGGTGCTCGTGCGCGTCATGTGATCGACGATCCCCCGGAACTGTTCGAAAGTTTCCGGGCCGATCCCGTCGAACAGCTCGTCATTGATCGCCTGCAGGTGGGGGGCGAACGCATCGATCGCCTGCCGCCCCTCGGCGGTGAGGCTGATGATCACGCTGCGCCCGTCATCCGGGTTGGGCCGTTTGTCGAGAAAGCCCCGGCGCATCAGTTTCTTGGTTTCCATGGTCACGTAGGCACCGGACGTATGCAGCCGCTCGGCGATGACCGACACCGTCACCGGTACCTGTTCCGAGAGTTCCGCGACGACCATCAGGATATGATACTGGATGCCCGACAGGCCGAGCGCCGTTGCCATCCGTTCGCGGATCCGGTCGAAATTCACCGTCATCGTGAAGATGCCGTAGATCATCCTGCGGAATTCCGTGTCGCCCCCGTCGGCGTCGCGCAGCGCGGCGCGATTGGTAGTCGGCGGCAATTTCCAATCGTCGTTGGCAAACGGGATGTCGGGCATGGGAAAACAGGCTCCACAGAAATTTATATAAATCTTATAGCTAAATTATTTATCCAAAACAATAGGGGTCGGAACACCCAATCGACCCCGATTCATGCCATTATTCGAGGATGACACTCGCCCTCCCCGTGCGGCTTATCGCTCCGCTTCTTCTTGTATTTTGCGCCCTGTCAGCACGTCCGGCCGCCGGTTTCACCTGCCCGGCCCTGAACGATGACGCAGGTCGCGCGATGGAAGCCTGGCAGGTGCCGGGCATGGCGCTCGGCGTTGTCGCGAACGGTAAAATCGTCCTCAGCCGGACATACGGCGTCCGCGATACAGAGACCCGCCAGCCTGTGACGACCCGCACGGTTTTCGGGACGGGATCGCTCACCAAATCGTTCACCGCCCTCGGTATCGCCATCGCCGCAGGAGAAGGCCGCCTGTCGATCGACCGGCCCGTCCGCCAGCTGCTCGACTATTTCCCCGGCGACGTAACGCTGCGTCATCTGCTGTCGCATACCGCGGGCTGGCCGCGCCACGATGCGCTCTGGTATCTCGACAGTTACGACCGGCAGGAACTCCCGAAACGCCTCGCGCTGCTGCCGCGGTTTGCGACCGGCGGAGACGCGTTTCAGTACAACAATGTCCCCTTCGCGGTGGCCGGTGTCGCGCTATCCGCCGCAACCGGAGAAACATGGGACGACTGGATAGCGGCCAAAATCCTCGACAAAACCGGCATGACGGAGACCGTCACCACGCTTGCCGGGTTCCGGGATACCCGGAACCGCGCCTCACCGTATTTTCCGGCCGCCGAAGGCAGAATATCGCTGCCGCTGCGGGATACCGACCCCGTCGCGCCCGCCGCCGGTCTTTATGCCCCTATCGGTGACATGCTGAAATACACGCAGGCGCTGGCCAGTAACGGTATCGTCGATGGCAGGCGGGTCCTGCCCGCGGCCGCTGTCAACTCGCTGACCACGCGGGAAGCGGGCGCCTATGGGCTTGGCCTCAGACTGTCGTCATGGCACGGCCAGCGCCTCGCCTTTCATCCCGGCTTTATCGACGGCTACGGCGCGCGGCTGTCCCTGCTGCCGGACAGCCGTACGGGCGTCGTCGTGCTCACCAATATGTCGGGCGAAACGCCGGTTGCACGGATACTGTCGCAGCACGCGCTCGATTGCCTGACAGGCGCCCCGCGGACCGACTGGATCGCCCGTTTCGGCGGGGGCCGCAAACCACCGACGCCGCCGCCCGCGCCCCCCGCTCCGGTCGCCCCCGACCGCCCTGTCGAAACCTATGCCGGCGTATTCGATCATCCGGCATATGGCAGACTGACCTTTTCCGCAGAGCCCGGGTCAGACCGTCTTGTCGGGCAGTTTCACGGACGCCGCTTCGCGCTTGAATACACCGGCGGGGATCGGTGGCGCCTCCCCGAAACACACTGGCCGCTTCGCGAAGGTCTTGTCTTCGCCTTCCGGGACCGGAAGGCCGGGCGTTTCGGCACGGTGACATCGCCGCTGGCCGACGGACCGACCTACCGCCATAACGCCGGGCCGCTAACTTTTCGCCAACACATCTTGTGTAAATTTCCGGATAGGCCAAATTAGCGTCAACACCGGAACGGAGCGAGACGTAGTCATGGCGACCACCCAGAACACGATGCCCAAAGCAAAACATGTCCTCAAGGAAGACCGCCCCGCGGTCGCGATCGGGCATGTACAGATCGACACCCATGCCGTTGTCGAGACCATCGATTTTTTCCGATCCATCGGACTGCGTCATATTTTCCGCAACGAGAATTACGGCGTGCTGGAACTGCGCGGCGGCACGCATTTGCTCGTCTCGAAGCGCGACACGCCGGTCGCCAAGGGCACGGACGTGCCGTTCGACATCATGGTCGACAATATCAAAACGGCGCACAGGGATTTCGGCAAAAAGGGTCTGGCCCCCTCCGAGATGACATCCGGGGAGATCCATACATCGTTCTATATAGAGGCGCCGTCCGGTCACAGGCTGAAGATCACCTCGTCCCATGCCGGGAACCGCGCGATCTGATACCGCGTTACTCGACCCGCGCCCGCCCGAAGAAGCGGAGCGCAAAGGCGGCGAAGACGCCGCCGGCCACCCCGACAAGCCATGCCGAGCCCCATGCTACGGGATCGTCGCGCCCGCCGGCGAGGTCGAGCACGATACCGGCGGTTGCCGGCCCCAGCGTCGCCCCGACGAATCCGAGCATGGCATGAACGGCCATTGTCGCGCCGCGCAGGGCGGGATCGGCCGAGGACACGGTGCCGGCCGTCACCGTCCCCGTATCGGCGTAGAGCGCCATGCCGTAGACGATGGCGATGACCGCGACGAGGGTCGGCGGCATCCCGGTCAGCGGTGTCGATGCCAGCAATAGTCCTAGGATCAGGGCAGCAGCATAAATGGCATACAGCACCCGGTTGCGGTTGCGGCGGGCGGCAAGTTCGCCTGCGAACATCGACACCGGGACTCCGCAAAGGGCGACCAGCGTAGCGACCACGACCGGCGTGCCGAACATCGGCGAGCCGGGCTGCTGCAGGACATACCAGCTGAGGAAGGCGACCATCCAGATGCGGTTGGTGAAGCCTTCCCACAGGTGTCCGGCATAGGCGAGGATATAGCCCATCGCCGCGCGGTTCCTGAACACCGGCCTGAAATCGACCAGCAGCCCGCGCCGCACGGACGGATCGGATTTCCCCGTCGGCAGCCACAGGTACGCAATGATCAGCGATGCGGCATTGCCGGTACCCGCCGCGGCAAAAGCCCAGCGCCAGCCGTAGACATCGGCGATGGCCCCGCCGGCGAGGATCGAGATCGCCGTACCGATCCCGAAAACCGAGGTGTAGTAGCTCGAGGCGCGGCTGCGCCAGGGCTCTTCCAGGCTGTCGGCGAGTATCTTGAGCGCCGGCATATAGGCGCCCGCCATCGCGACGCCCGCGAGGAAGCGGAGCAGCATGCCGGACCAGAATCCGTTGGCGAGCACCGCGAAGCCCAGCGACACCGCCGCGCCGAGGACGGTAGCGACCAGGCAAATCCGCTTGGGCGGCATGCGGTCGGTCAGCGGCACCAGCACCGGCACGGCGACAAGATATCCGGCAAAAAAGATGCCGCCCAGCCAGCCGGCGCGCGAATTGCTCATCCCCCATTCGGCGATCAGCGTCGGCAGCACGGCGGCGACGGTCATGAAGGCCAGCAGGTTCAGGACAAGAAACGTGCAGGAAAGAACAGTAAGGCGGGCGGGACTCATCGCTCATCATGACACAAAAACCGGCAGGGCCAACAGACCGCCGCGAATATTCGCGCTTGCCGGGGCGTTCGCCCGCCCCCGTCCGTTTTCCGGTAATTGCGCAATCGCAACAGCTTGGGCAATATGATGAAAACACCGATGGAGGACACAAGTGGCCGAAACCCTTGAGCGCGTGGTCAGCGAAGACGATATCCGTACATTCCATGAAGAGGGCGCGGTATGCCTGCGCGGCATCCTGTCCCGCGAGTGGCTGGATATTCTGGCAGAGGGCTTCGAGCAGGCCGTCGCATCGCCCGGCCCGTTTTCCAAGAGCTACGGCCCGGAAGGCGCGCCCCGCTATTACACCGACCATCGCCTGTTCAACCGGTTCGAACCGTTCCGCAAGTTCCTCTACGAGGGACCGACGGCGCAGGTCGCGGCGGAGATTTTCGACACCGCGCGGCTCGATCTGTACGACGAGCATCTCCTGATCAAGGAGGCGGGCGCGCCGGCGCCGACCTACTGGCACCACGACCTGCCCTATTTCTCGATCGAGGGATATCAGCTGGCGAGCATCTGGTTCGCCCTCGACCCGACGCGCGAGGACACCGGCGCCCTGCGCTTCGCGAAGGGATCGCACAAATGGGGCAAGCTGTATCAGCCGGTCAAGATCGGCGAGAACGTGCCCGTGGAGAGCTTCAACCGGGACGACCTGGTTGCCACGGTGCCGGATATCGACAACAACCCGGACGACTATCCGACGGTGCTGATGGAAACCGATCCGGGCGACATCATCGTCTTCCACGGCCTCACGCTGCATTCGTCGTCGGGCAACAGCAGTACCGAAACCAGCCGCCGGGCCTTGTCCCTGCGCTATGCGGGCGACGATATCCGCTGGAAAAACCGCTCGGAAGCGCCGCTGATCTTCGACAAGTCGCTGAGCGACGGCGACCCGCTCAGCCTGCTCGGCGATCAATGCCCGCAGGTCTGGCCCCGCGCCTGATTATGCTCCCGCCGGCGCTCAGCGCCGGCGCAGCAGCGTCACCAGGAAGACGGCGCTCAACCCGGCGCAGCCGAGAATGACCCAGCCCATGGGCATCGCCGTGCCGTCATGCAGCAGCCCGACGCAGATGCCGGAGATGGCGCCGCAGCCATAGCGCACCGATCCGACGACGGCCGATGCCGTGCCGGCGCTGTGGGGGAAATACTCGAGCGCGCCGGCGGCGGCATTGGCATTGATCAGGTTCAGCGGCAGCGTGAAGAACACGATGCCGAGAATCACGCCCCACAGGCCCCACACGTTCGTTGCGATCAGGACGAACAGCACGATGGCGCCTGCAAGCAGCAGCCAGACGCCGAAGCTGAACATCTGGAATACGCCCCGGGTCACGACCAGTTTGCTGTTCAGCCATCCGCCCCCCATGACGCCGAGGACGTTCAGCGTGAAGATGAAGCCGAGATGCTCCGGCGCGACCCCGTAATATTCGATAAACACGAACGGCGCGCCCGACAGGAACGCGAACAGCGCGCCGAAGGTGATCCCGCCGGCGAGGACGTAGCCGATGGCCTGGCGGTGCGTGAGAACCGCCGCATAGCCCCGCAATACCGGTTTGACCCCGGGCGTGGTGCGCCTTTCCGGCGGCAGGGATTCCCGGATCCCGAACAGAATGACCAGGATCGCCGCGACGCCGAAGATCACGAGAGTCCAGAACACCGCGCGCCAGCCGAACCAGACCAGCACGTAGCCGCCGATCACGGGCGCGATCATCGGCGCGAACAGGATGATGGTCAGCATCAGCGACATGACCTTCGCCATCTGCGCGCCGTCATAGCGGTCGCGGATAATCGCGCGGGACAGGACCGTCCCCGCGCCGCCGCCGATCGCCTGGAAGAAACGGAAGATCGCAAGCGTTTCGGCATCGCCCGCCGTCGCGCACAGGATGGTCATGGCGACGTAGAGGGTAATCCCCGACAACAGGACGTATTTGCGCCCGAACCGGTCCGACAGCGGGCCGTAGGCGAGCTGTCCGAGCGTGAACCCGATCATGTAGCCGCTGAGCGTCAGCTGTATCTGCGCCGCCGTCGCCCCAAGCTCGGCGGCGATCGTCGGGAAGCTCGGCAGGTACATGTCGATCGACAGCGGCGCCAGCGCCGCGACAAGGCCGAGACAGATCACCAGCGGCCAGTGGGAAGCGGGTTTATCGGCCCGGGAAGCGGATGGATCGTTCAAATTCCGAAACTCTGAAGCTGTTGCGACCGCCCTGTGGAAGACAGAAGTGTCATGACATGACCGTCGCCTGTTTGTCTATCTCGGGTTACCCGGATACCACACGATAAGCACGGCTTTATTCCGAAGTTTCACCCGCCTGTCATCCGCCGGACGTGAGCTTTCGCACCGCCCGTTCGGAGCTCTTCTCCAGCCGCGCCGCGATATCGCCGAGGACGAGAAAATCGACCCTGTCGAGCGCCGCGAAGAACGCGTCATTGGCGTCCCGGATGGCAGGGCCCGCCTCCGATATCCGCCGGCGGCCCTCCGCCGTCAGGCACAGCAGGACGCCCCGCCCGTCCGACGGGTTCGGGCGCCTTTCGACAAGGCCGAATTCGACCAGGCGGTTCGCCTGCGCGGTCACGAAGGGCCCGCTGACGTTAAGCCGGCGCCCCACGGCGCGCACGCCCGCCTCGTCCTGCATGTGAAGGATGGCCATCAGGATGGCGTATTGCGGCCCGCTCACCCCGATCCCGGCGGCGAGACGGTCGCGGACCTCCTGCATGCGCGCGCCGACGGTGAGCAGGTCGTAGACGGTCGCGCGGAACGTGCGGTCGCTGCCGTCGGGGTCGAGCAATTCGGGCCGCGACGTCGTCGTCACGACGGGCGCGTCGCTCATGCGTCGAGAAACGCGACGTTGCCCTGAAGCGCCGCCTCGACCGGGATGTGCAGCGCCTCATGCACCGAGTTGTACATTTTCCAGAATCCGACCACGCAGGCGAGTTCGACCACCTGCGGCGGGGTCATGACGTCGGCCAGTCGGTCAAGCAGTTCCCGCGGCACATTCGCATGATCGACGGTCGCGGCGCGGGCGTATTCGATGGCCACCTTCTCCGCCGGGTCGTCGGGGGCATAGGCCGGATCGAGCAGTTTCGCGATATCCTCCGGCCTGAAATCCCAGCCCTCGCCCTCGCCGCCCGCCTCTGTCATCAGGGTGTTGGTGTTGTGGGCGACGCAATAGGCGCTCCGGTTGAGATAACTGCAGATCGCCGATATCCGGCGCTTCAGCCCCGCATCCAGATGGCTCGATGGGTCCCGCATGACCGTGTTGTTGAGCTGGATCAGACAGGCCAGCAGTTCGGGGCGGTGCATGTACAGCTTCAGCGCATTGGGCATGAATCCCATGCGCGCCTCGTAGGCGTCGAGCGGCGCTTTCAGGTTTTCGGGCAGCGCCTCGTGGTCGGCATAGGGGATAAAGGGTTGTTCTTCGCTCATGACAGGTAGTCCTCCAGCTTCACGTTGCCCCAGTTCAGGGGAAACGCCTCGGTAAAGTCGGTCTCGCCGCGATGCGGCTTGGCGGTGGCGTCGATGCCGATCTTGCCGACGGTGCGCCACGGCGCGTGGCCGGGGATCAGCTCGCCGGACGGCTCGTAGAGCGAGCCGCGCGTGCCCGGCACGACGAAAATATCCCGCGCCGGATCGACCCGCGTCGCGATGGCGCGGTAGACCGCCTCGGCGCTCGATATATCGGTATCGGGGCTGACGGCGACGACCATCTTGGTGTTGAGCCAGGGCGAGCCCATGGTCTGCATCAGCGCATCGTTGACGAAGCCGGGGCGCGGATAATCGACCTGGATCACGCAGCTGACCGCCGCCCCCCAGGTCGGAAAGCGCACATCGTGGACCTTCAGCCCGATCTCGCTGATCCGGTTGTACAGCACGGCCTCGTGGCAGAGACGCGGCAGCGGCTGGTGGTCGGTATCCGGCACCGTCTGGTGATTGCGGTAGATCGGCTTGCCCGACCGCATGGTGATCGCGGTCAGGTCGATCCGGGGAATTTTCTGTTCCTTCGGCAGGAAATAGCCGGTCGGCGCGTTGACCCCGCCCACAGGATAAGTCTGCGTGACGTCGACCACGCCCTCGACGACGATCTCCGCATGGGCGGGCACGCGCAGGTCGATGGTCTCGCACGGCACCATCTCCACGTCCCGGTCCATGATCGTGCCGACCATTTCCATCTCGCCCCACATGTCCATATGCATGCCGGAGAAATTGGCCATGATCTCGTAGGCCGGATGCACGCCGAAGACGATGGCGATGGGCATCTCTTTCAGTCCCATGTCGCGGTATTTCTGCATGATGATATGGGTGTGCGGCGTGGCGAAGCTCATGAAGCCGTGGCGCGGGCCCACGGGCGTCGTCCCCGCATGGGACGAATTGTAGAACCCGGTTTCGGGATCCTTCACGATGTTCATCGCCGAGATATAGCGCTGGCCTTCCTCGGCCGAATGCACGGGCGCCGGCAGTTTCAGCCAGTCCACATCGTCCCCGGTATAGACCACCTCCTTGACCGGCCCGGTCGCGACGTCGACAAAGCCCCGCGGCGGCTTGCGCAGCCGGTGCGCCAGGGTCGGCAGGTAGTCTTCCTCCGCCACGCCGAGGGCGCGGCACTGCGACCAGCGATGCTTGACCAGGATATCGCAGAGGCGGAAATCCGGATATTCGGTGATGTTCTCGAACAGGATCGGTCCTTCGGACTGGGCCGACAGCGCGCCTATATCGTCGATCGAGACGGGCTTTTCGATCACCGTCAGCAGGTCGGCATTGGTGTCGAGGTATCCGCGCAGATCGCGGTCGAGCGGGCGGTTATGGCCGGAGGCGGGTTGCGGCATGGGTGATCTCCCGGAGGGGTGCATAATAGGTAACTAAATTATCTTTCTGATGTTTTCGCCTGTCAATCCCGATCTCGACCCGCGGCGACAATGCGCTATCATTTCCGGTAGAGAAGCCAAGGGGGGAGGCAAACGATGCCGGCAAGTGCAGAGACGATCGCCGCCGAGCGCATGGCGCTTATGCGGGTGATGGATACGCATCCATACAAGATCCAGAGCCGCAAACTGAACGAGAACCTGCTGATCGCGACATGGAATATCGAGCAGTTCTCCAACAGGCACACGAACCGCGCGATCCAGTACATCGCCGATATCTGCGAGCGGTTCGACATCATCGCGCTGCAGGAGGTCAAGACCGACCTGCGGGGGCTGGAACGGCTGCAGCGGATGCTGCCGGGCAATTACCGCATTCTCGTGTCGGACCCGACGGGCAACCACGAACGATTCGCGTTCCTGTACGACAAGCGCTCGGTCTATCCCACCGGACTCGCCAGCGATATCGGCTTCAACGTGCCGGCGGACAGCCATATGGGCTACCAGCTCCACCGCATGCCCTATTGCGCCTCCTTCCGGGCGGGGCGTTTCGATTTCGTCATCGCGACGGCGCATATCTATTACGGCAGGACAAAGGCCGAACGCGACCAGCGGCGCGAGGAAATCCAGCAGATGGTGGACTTCATCGACCGGCGCACGCGGGTCGGCAAGGGCAAGGTCTTCGACCGCGATTTCTTCGTCGTCGGCGACCTGAATGTGGAAAAACACGACGATCCGTTTTTCGATGCGCTGGTCTCCCGCGGCTTCCAGATGCCCGACGGGATGAATTCGCTGACGACCAATTTCGGCCGCTCGAAAACCTTCGACAAGATCGCCTGGGTGAACCGCAAGCAGTTCCGCCACACGGGGGAATTCAACGTGGTGCCGTTCTACAAGGCGCTGTTCCAGGACATGAACCCGAAGGGCGGCAACGCCGAGATCAGCGATCACCTGCCGCTCTGGGCGGAATTCGAGATCAACAGCCTGACCCAGGAACTGGACCAGATTCTCAACCCGGGCCATTGAACGCCCCTCCTCCGCCACCGGTGCGGCTCCCTGCCCGTCGGCCCGCCGCCGCCGGCGGCACGGGCGAGGCCCGCGATGCCGGCGGCGGGGCGTCGGTCAGAAAAAACGGAAAACAACCCCATGCACCCGAAGAGCCTCCCCCGGCAGCGCGGCCCGGCGGGCGCAGGGCCCGCTCCATCTCCGCCACGCTTGCTTCCATGTCCCGGATGAAGGCGGTCATCTGCCGCCGCCGGGTGCGGGCGGCAGCGGCCCAGTAGCCGTCCTTCCAGGCGTTCCGGTTGCCCCGCGGCGCCCCCGATCGCCGCCGGTTGCCGCCGCCGCAGCCATGCATGCGGCACCGCGACCGGCCATGGACTGCAGGCGCCCGGCACGCCGTGCCCGCCCGCGTCCGCGCCCCGCAGCGGGGGGCGGCAAGCAGCCGCGCCGCATCGGCGCTGACGGTTTTCTCGCCCGTGCTCATCGGCATCTCCTATCCGTAGTGCGACCGGCGCGCCCGGAAAAAGCCCACAACAAAGAACGCCGCGCCCGGTTTTCACCGGACGCAGCGTCAAGGCGCTTCGTTTGCGCGGGATCAGCGTATCACGGAAAAACCGGAATGCGAGTCCGGGGGGTCAGAAAGTCATATGGATTGGTGCGATTTCTGCTCGTCAACAGAAAGCGGTCGCCCCCTGACCGGTTGGGGAAAGGCCGGGTTTGAGCCGGAACGGACATTATATAAAAGAAACGGCGGCCCCGAAGGGCCGCCGTTTTGAACAGCTTGAAGTCGGGTTCAGATAATGCGTTTTCGCCTTCCGAAACACCAAATCGCTATTATGCCTGCGGCAAGGATTGGGGTAGTTGTCGGAGCGGGCACAGCTTGGGCATCTTCTATCGTCAGCGTGATATTACTCAGGCTTGAATAAATACCCGTGTCGAACATCGGGTCCATCACAACGCCGATCCGCAGATAGTCTCCCCCGGCGAGAATGCCTGACAAAAGAGCAGAGGAAATTGAAAAGACTTCTGATGTCGTGACAGCAGCTGGGCTAAAGGCGGCAATTTCTGTACCAACAACCAGGTAATCGGCAACATTCAGGGCACCGTCCCCGAGCGAGGCGTTTAACCTCAAGGTATGACTGATGTCATCACCAAAACTCACATTATTGACCTGGAGGTCAAAATTCAGGCTGACATTGGAAGTCGCGATAGATTGACCAGAAAGATCAAATTCAATTACGCCGCGGGCATCATTGGGTTGTCCAGGATTATTATGAGCATAAACGAAACCAGCGCTCGCAAAATCCCCGCTGCCATCGATACCGTCGCTCACTAAATCATAAACAGTTCCGATGACCACAGGATTGACGGTAACTGGCGCTGCATACGCAGCGGACGTAACGACCGTCACGGCGCTAAGGATCGCGACGGATGCTAGTAGACTTTTCATCAGCAAATCTCTTCCAATCAACAATGTGTGATGATGAAAGCAAGAATCATGCCAGCGGAGAAAAGTATTTTAAATCAGAAGCCTATGACCGTACTGAGCGGCTCGCATACACCAATTTGTAAAGAAAACCGACAGTTTATTCGACATTTGAAGTGTCTGCTTGAGATGCTGTGGACGGCTCCTTCTGAAGGCATCGAGGTGCCAGAATTGTGGTTTTGCGACCACACGGGAAAGGAGCCATCCATGAACGAAGCTATCACGATTGGGAT